>Ga0209692_10000617_pt1 | contig 73508 bp, 64 predicted proteins | sample tdDd472_FD_187129 | JGI IMG/M metagenome (GOLD analysis project Ga0209692, IMG submission 187129) | Marine sediment microbial communities from the Atlantic coast under amendment with organic carbon and nitrate - tdDd47.2 (SPAdes)... | ecosystem: Environmental > Aquatic > Marine > Coastal >... | reverse complement strand
GGCGGCCGTAAAAAGAAGTCTTCAGGATTGAAAGAACTCTAGGAAAGCTTACTATAGATTAAAAAAGAGGATGCATTGCATCCTCTTTTTTTTGTCCAAAAAGAATGGTAATTATATCCATTTCGAAAGCAAAAAGACTTGCATTAATATTTATCCTTCAATAATATTATTTGTAAAATCAGATTCAAATACCATTTTATTCATCTGAGGAGAAGTTTAATGGAAACTACGTATTTTTCTCTGGCCTCAAAAAATAATTTTAATAAAGCCCTTCGTCATTTTTTCAAAGTAAATGATGTAGTGGGTGATCTCGAATCAAACATGAACCTGGCGGATGTAATCAATAGTGAAATAGACAGTGAAGATATTCATACTGACCAGATACTGCCAATTGTCGGCGCTGTAATTCGTGATAAATTCGGCTACAGCTACAGTTCGTGCAATATTCCTGCTACGATCACAGAGTTCGAAAAGATAGCAGAAGAAACTGCTAAATGGACAGCTCTTGATATCGTTATTGTATACTTCAATGCAAGCGGGAAAGTAGTAATGATAAATCCCAAAAACCCTGACCACTGGTCCAGAGCACGGGAACTGGTCAGGGAGCAGCTGATTGTCATTTATACCAAGTTTCGAAAAGAAGAAAATAAAAAACTTGAAATCGAAGCAATTACCGCAATAGAAGAGATGATCGCAGGAAAAGATGTCTTTATAAATAAAGAATTTATCGATGAAACCATCGCTCAGCAAAAACCGGTAAAACAGGCACAGCAGCAGGCTCCAAAGAAAAGTAGAAATGTTACTCCGAAATACGCGGTGCGCGTTTCAAATGAGCTGTTTCATAACGGTAATGTTGAAGCATGGAAAAAAATTGTTGAAAGTTATACGACAAAATTTCCCGATCTCCAGGTATACATCTATCACAAGGGTGAGCTTATCCTTGATATTAATTCCCTTTTTAAATGGGGGAAGGTTAAACATAGTGACTCTATCTTTTTCCAGGTCGGTGGAGAGAATATTCGCGGTGTATCCAAACTGCAGAAATATCTTTTCGAAGGTGCCAGCCCCCGATACGAACAGTTTCTGAAAATTGATATGGGAAAAGTACTGAACCTTTTCTAGGTACTAAGAAAATAATTACGGAGTTATATCATGGAAAATATTATTTATTTTAATAAGAGTCTGAAAGAAGTAGATGAAAAATCCCGAATAAAACTTGGTATTCGGGGGAAAAGGGCTGTTGATCTCGCGGCCATGGGGCTGCCGATTGCCCCGGGTTTTATCATTGATTCTGAAATGACCAAAAAGCTTCCTCAGGTTAATGTAAAAGAGATGCTTAAAACACAAATTAAGCAGCTGGAAAAAGAGACAAAGAAAACTTTTGGTGCAAGTGATAATCCCCTGATGCTGAAAGTCGTTCTCAGTTCAGACCTTAATATTCCTTTTTTCCCTTCAATTCATAATATTGGGATGAACATGGATACCGTCGAAGCCTTTGCAAAGTATACTGGTGGGGATTTTGCCTATGGTGAGTTTCTTTTTCTTCTCAAGAATATCGGTCGGCATCTTCTTGATATTGATGAAGGAACCGCAAAAAAAATTGAGGGAAAACTTTCTAAAAAGCCAAAGGTCCCTGAACTGAAAAAAGCAATCGAAGGATATCTCAAGGTCTATGAAGATGATTTTGATCTTGATGTGTATGACCAGTTGAGTCTTATCTTAAAACAGGCTGCTTCAAAATACTGTGATTCTGATATTGATGTCGATGAAACTCTGTCTATCATGGTGCAGGTAATGGTATATGGTAATTACGGGCAGAATTCATACTCGGGCAGCTACTATACCAGAAATATAATAACCGGTGATAAAGATATACAGGGCGATTACCTTCAGAATGAATTTGATATTACAGGCGGTAAAGCAAAGGATATCAGTAAGATAAATAAAGATTATTTTAAGAAGTTTACTGAAATCGCACAGAAAGTCGAAGATAATTTCAAGGAAATCAGAAATATAAAATTCACCATTGAAGAAAATGATTTCTGGCTTGTTGAGCAGCGGGAAGTTGATGAAAAATCAACTCAATCTCAGATCAAAACTTTACTCGATCTTTGTGACAGAAAAGTAATTGGAGAAAAACAGCTTATAGCAACTATTAAGCCAAATCAGCTCAATGAGCTTCTCCACCCGGTTATTGATCCCCGTACAACAAAGGGCGTTAAGTCAATAAAGGGCGGTATCGCCGGTTCAACAGGTGCTGCAATTGGAAGGGTCTATTTTTCAACAGCGAAACTTCTTGAAGAATACAAGAAAGCAATCATGGCCGGTGAAGACACCAACATGATTCTTGTTCTCGTCTCATCATACGCAGAAGATGTAAAGGCTATTGAGATCGCCCAGGGTGTTATCAGTACTGAGGGTGGTTTTTCTTCCCATGCACCGGTTGTTGCACGAAGTCTTGGTAAAGTTGCCATGGTTCAGCCGGATATGAAAATTTCCAAAACTTCCTTTACCCTTGGAGGGAAGATTATCAAGGAAGGGGAATATATTTCTCTGAATGTTCCTTACTATGAAGATCCGACAATATATCTTGGAAAAGTTGGTCTTATCGAGCCTGATTTTAAGACCAATGGTCTTTTTGATTTTCTTGGTATCGTAGACGGGTATGTAAAAGAATTTAATGTTCGCGCTAATGCCGACCAGGGACGAGACGCGAAGGTTGCAAAAGAATTTAAAGCCGCTGGTATCGGACTCTGTAGAACTGAGCATATGTTTTTCAACGAAAAACGTATTATGAAGTTCAGGGAAATGATTATTGCTGAGAATGAGAAGGAAAGAAGAAAGGCTCTAGAGCTGCTGCGGCCCATGCAGCGCTCTGATTTTTATGATCTCTTTAAAATTATGGCAGGCAAGCCGGTCACAATCAGGCTTCTGGATGCCCCCCTTCATGAGTTTCTCCCCCGTAACGATGACAGTATGAAAGATTTTCTTAAGTACATGGTTTCTCGAAAGTCGAAAATGAAAGCGGGAGAAATCAAGGCACGATGTGAAGAACTTGGTGAGATGAATCCAATGCTGGGTCATCGCGGATGCCGTGTTGCTATTACCTATCCTGAGATTTATGAGATGCAGTGTAAGGCAATTTTTGAAGCTGCATGCATGCTCAAGAAGGAAGGAGTAGATGTAGAGCCTGAGATAATGATTCCTATCGTTATGAGTGAAAATGAAATAAAATTTATAAAGAATGGTAAGTCCATTGAGGGTAAAGATGTAAGAGGAATGGAAGCCATTAAAGACGAAGTCATTGAAGAATATGGTATCGAGGATATTGAATACCGTGTAGGAACCATGATTGAACTTCCCGCAGCGGCTCTTGGTGCAGGAAGACTTGCTGCCTATGCAGAGTTCTTCAGTTTTGGTACCAATGACCTTACTCAAACGACTTATGGTCTGTCACGGGACGACTCGAACTCTTTCTTCCCTGATTATTCTCTTTATGACCTCATGGCTCATAATCCCTTTAAGTATCTCGGAGAAGAGGTTAAAGAGCTTATTGAAACTGCTGCCCTGAGGGGACGGTTGACCAGACCTGATATTAAAATCGGCCTTTGCGGGGAACATGGAGCAAATCCTAAGAATATTGAATTCTGTATGGATGCGGGTCTCAATTACGTATCATCTTCACCGTATTCAATTCCCCTGGCAAAGCTTGCGATAGCCCAGATCAATATCAAGCGGGAAGCCAAAGAAGAAAAGTAAAGCTTTCAGTATAGATAAAAAAAGCCCCGGAGCGATCCGGGGCTTTTTTTTGCAGTATGGCTATTTGTCAGTTTAGCGATCAAGGGCCTTAAATGCGGGAAGCTCTTTTCCTTCGAGAAGTTCAAGAAAGGCGCCGCCGCCAGTAGAAATGTAAGACATTTGATCCGCTACACCTGCCTGGTTGACCGCAGTAACACTGTCTCCGCCGCCTACGATGCTGAGGCAGTCACTTTTCGCCAGCACATCGGCAACTGCATTGGTTCCACGGGAAAAATTTGACATTTCAAAGGCTCCCATTGGTCCGTTCCAGATGATGGTTTTTGCCTCGCTGATTGTTTTGGAAAATATTTCAATTGAGTCAGGCCCGATGTCAAGCCCCATGAGATCTTCAGGTATCGCGTCCATTTTAACGATGTTTCTCTGGGCATCATTTTCAAATTCATGGGCGGCAACTACATCCACGGGAAGCAGGATGTCGATATTTCGGGCTTTAGCGTCTTCAAGTATTTCTTTTGCAGAATCAACAAGGTCTTCTTCAAGGAGGCTCTTACCTACTTCAAAACCCTGGGCTTTCAAAAAGGTGAAGGCCATGCCGCCGCCAATAATAAGAAAGTCTACTTTCAGTAGTATATTTTTTAAGGCATCAAGCTTTGATGAAACCTTTGCTCCTCCTATTACTGCTCCGAAGGGCCTTTTCGGTTCGCTCATTGCCTGTTTGAAGTATTCAATTTCATTTTTCAAAAGAAAACCGGCAGCACAGGTGTCGACAAAACGGGTTACCGCTTCGTTTGAGGCGTGTCCGCGGTGAGCTGTGGCAAAGGCATCATTTATGTAAACATCTGCCAGGGCAGCTAAATCCTTTCCAAGGGCCTCATCGTTTTTGGTCTCTCCCGGGTAAAAACGTATATTCTCAAGAAGCATAATGTCGCCCTCGTTCATGGAAAGGGTTGCTTCTTTTACCTCTTCTCCGATTAGAGCATCATTGAAGGTGACAGTTTTATTGATGATTTCTTCAAGTCTTTTAGCTGCTGGAGCAAGGCTCATTTCAGGAACTATATTTCCCTTGGGGCGCCCGAGGTGAGAAATCAGTATTATTTTTGCTCCCTCTTTGAGACAGTGTTCGATAGTGGGGATTGTTGCTTTGATTCTCGTGTCATCGGTGATGTTCATTTCCTTGTCTAAGGGGACATTGTAGTCTACACGAATCAAAACGCGTTTTCCCTTTAATTCAATCTGGTCGATGTACTTGATAGTCATTTTGATAACCTCTTTTAATAAAAATTACAGTGTACGCCTCAATATTAATTGAGGCTTATATAGTAGAATCTTGATACCCTGATGTGTGTTTGTATGGTAAAAGTAAGAACTAAGGAGAATGATAAAAACTTTTTTGTATTATTTCCTAAGAAAATATGGTTTCAGGTATATCCCTTTTTCGGTCAAGTTAAATTTTTAGCCCTTTAAGTTCTTTTTTGCCTTTCTCATGTAGGCAAACCTTGATATCACAATGGAAATCTCGTAAAGGAACCAGAGTGGAATCGCTACCACTACCATGGAGAGCGGGTCCTGTGGCGTAATAAGCGCGGAAATAATAAATATACCAACAATCGAATATTTCCGTTTGGTAATGAGAAAAGCCGGGGTAAGAATTCCCATTCGTGTCAGGATCAGAACCACGATGGGAAGTTCAAAGAGTATACCCATGGCGATACTGAAGAAAAAGACAAAACTCATGTAATCATCAGCTCCGATGGTGCCGACCATTTCCTGGGGAATAAATTGAAGAAGAACACTGATAACCATGGGAACAAGACCAAAGAAGACAAAAGCCATCCCGCCGTAAAAAAGCAGGATAGCGGCTAAAAGTGAGAGCCGTGAAAACATGCGATCGTCTTTGCTGATGGCCGGTACTACGAAACGCCAGATTTGGAAAAAGATCAGCGGCATGGTCAGTAAAATGGCGACTACGGCTGATGCCTTCAGGCGTATCCAGAAACCGCCGGTAAGTTTAAATATATTGAGCTGTTTACCTGTATCAACAAAGGGCTTGTTTAAAAATTCAATTAAATAGTCAGAGAATGATATACCGGCAATGGTAAGAACAATCAGGGTGGCAAGAATTATCAGTATCCTTGATCTGAATTCTTCAAGGTGGTCGACAACACCCATCGGTTCGTCTCCCCGTGAAAGTGCAGCGGGATCGAGTTCATCTTCTACCGGGACGACATCGGTTTTAGTTTTTTTTGGTGTAATGTTCTTTGGGGCTTTATTTTTACTGGTTTTTTTTACCGCTTTCTTTTTCGCGATAGTGGCCTTATTTGATACCTTTTTCGCGCTCTTTTTAACAGGAGCTTTTTTGGAGACCTTCTTAACTGCTCCCTTTGCGGGGACTTTTTTGGTGGTCTTCTTTCTAACCGCAGAAGAGGTTTTCTTCTTTACTGCCTTTGATGCAGTTTTCTTTTTCGCGGTGGTCTTTTTTTTAATGGTTTTCTTTTTACCTGAATCAGCCAAGTTGAAAGCTCCTGCTCGAAAATGAAGTGCCTGTTAAAGGGATACTGTCATGTGTATTAGAAGAAGACACTGTTATGTGTCAAGTAATTTAAGGCAACAATTATTGAGAGTTGAGGGGTTCTGAGAGTCCCATTGCATCCTTATGGTCAGGGGAGATTTGAAGAAATTCTTTGAGCATCATATTCCGCAGGTCACGGGTTTCCCAGCGGTCAGTATGAATGAGAAATGACTTGATGGGGATTTCGCAGTAAGGAGTGCCTGGGGAGAGGGGGACTATACTGAGGGCGTCAGATGCCTTTTTCTTTTCACCGTTGCGGAAATAAAGAAGGGCCAGACCGATATTTCCAAGCTGCATACCGTGTTCTGTCGCCAGTGAAAAGAAGATAAAGGCCTGCGCCGGGTCCTTGTTTTCAAGATGTTTCATTCCCCGTGCAATGAGGTAATGTTCAAGCTGCGAAATAAGAGAAAACAGAGGAAAATGCCGAAGCCACTGGAGCATTTCTTCCTCATTCATATTGAGCTCTGTTGTTCCTCCCCGGTCGTCTCTTTCCCCGATATGGAAGTGATTATTTTTTGCTTCAAAACGGAAGGCGTATTCTTTATCTGCACCGGAGAAAACTTCCCCTTCATTGAGGGCAGTCATGATAATGGTGACAAAGGACTCATGCACGGGCGAATGTCCTCCATGAAAAGATTTTGGTAAAGGAAGTTTATTTGCCGGCGCATCAACGCTGGTCAATTTCCTTCCTTCACAAATAAAAGATAGTATAATGATTATAACATGTTAACGGGGCAGGGGCAAAGTTTAATTATGATAAGAGCAGATTATTGACAACGAAATATTTTATATGCTTTCAGTATCAATTTGGCCATTAAAATTAATCGAATTTAAAAAGGAAGTTTTGAAAAAGTAATGAAAATGTACTTCTGAAAAAACAATGTATATAATTAATAAAATAATTTTATAACTTTGTTGACAGGGATAAGTTATGATTTGTAAAAATAAATGTGTCCGATTTTTTTGGACATGAGGGTATTAGGAATGGGTATCGTGCATGTGCAATAAACTGCATTTACCTTCTTACCTGGCTATAAAACAAAATAAAATAAACTTAAGTAATTACGGAGGGGGAAATGGCTAAACTTGCTGAAAAAACCATGCCTGCGGTCTTTCAAAATCGAGTGGCAGTCTTCGGTGACCGTTCATGTGTTTCATACAAGAAAGATGGTGTCTATACAGATATCTCCTGGAAAGAAATGGATGTAATGGTTCGCAACATTGGGGCCTTTTTAATGGCTCAGGGCGTTAAAAAGAAAGACAAAGTTGCTGTTTTTTCTGAGAACAGGTATGAATGGTGGGTTGCGGATCTGGCTTCATTGTCAATCGGCGCGACTGATGTTCCCATTTATGCAACAAATTCATCAGAAGAAGCAGAGTATATTCTTGGTAATTCAGATTCAAAGGTCTGTTTTGTCGGGACACAGGATCACCTTGACCGTGTATTAAAAATAAAGAAAAAGCTTCCGAAGCTTGAAACTATTATAATTTTTGACCAGCTGGACAAAAAGAAAAAGGGTGTTGTTCAGCTTGCAGATGCCCTGAAAGAAGGAGCCGCTTACAGTAAGGCGGGTGACTTTGACAAGCGCGTGAAGGCTATTTCACCTGAAGATCTGGCAACCCTTATATATACTTCCGGAACCACCGGTAATCCGAAGGGTGTTATGCTTTCTCATGGCAATTTTGCCTCGAATGTGAAGCAGAGTGTTAATGATTTCCAGGACATTGTTACGCCGGCGGAAACATTTCTCTCATTTCTGCCCCTTTCTCATTCTCTTGAGCGGACAATTGGTTTTTATCTCCCAATATACCAGGGGGCAACAGTTGCCTTTGTAGAAGATGTATCAACAACTCTTATGGAAGACTTTATTGCCGTAAGGCCTACGGCAATGGTCAGTGTGCCGAGAATTTATGAGAAGGTTCATGCCGGTATTTCTTCAAGTGTTGCCGACGCGTCTCCCGTTAAAAAGGCAATTTTCAACTGGGCCATGAAGACCGCGGCGAAAAATGTTCCTTATAACTGTCAGAATAAACCGAGAAAGGGCCTCTTTAAAAAGAGATATGATCTTGCGGATAAACTGGTTTTCTCAAAGCTGAAGGCGGCTATAGGCCTTGATCGTCTTAAGATTGCAATTTCAGGCGGTGGACCTCTCAGCGTAACCGATGCGGAGTTTTTTCTCGGCATGGATTTAAAGATTTATGAAGGTTTTGGTCTTACAGAAACAACTCCTGTGACAAATGTTAACCTTCCGCGGTTGATCAAGCCCGGTACTGTTGGTCCTCCTCTTAAGGATACTACGGTCAAAATATCCGATGAGGGAGAAATTCTTATTAAAGGGCCCCAGGTTATGCTCGGATATTACAAAAACAAGGCCGCAACCACTGAAGTTTTTACAAAGGACAAGTTTTTTAGAACCGGTGATATCGGTGTTATTGATGAAGACGGATTTCTTGCAATTACCGGACGAATCAAGGATATCATTGTTACGGCGGGTGGTAAGAACATTTCTCCCCAGAATATCGAAGGCTCTCTCAAAGCCTCACGGTATATTGAGCAGGTTGCTATTATCGGTGACCGGCGAAAATTTCTCTCTGCTCTTATTGTGCCAACCTTTGAAGAGCTGAACAAGTGGGCGAAAAAAGAAGGAATTGTTTTTACTTCAGAAGATGATCTTATTAACAACGATCAGGTTAATGCAATGATCAGTGAAGAAGTTAAAAAGTACACCAGGCAGTTTGCCCGTGTTGAGCAGATTCGAAAGTTCAGGCTTCTTTCTTCTGAGTGGAGCCAGGCAACCGGTGAACTAACGCCTTCTTTAAAAGTAAAGCGAAGAGTTATAGATGAAAAATATGGAACTGAGATTGATACCATGTATGCTGACGAGTAATATCCATTTCAGATTAAAAAAGAGGGGGCTGTTGTGTTAAACAGTCCCCTCTTTTTTTTTAAATAGAAAAATAAATAAACATATCACATTTTCCCTTGACATTAAATTAAAATTGTCCTACAAATTTATATTATACAAGACATATCCCTCACATAACACTTTCAGCCACAATAAGGAAATCAGGAGGACTTATGGTAGCAAAAAAGGCTTCTTTTAAGGAAAATACAATTCCTGCAATGTTTCAAAATCGTGTATCGAAATATGGAGACCGGAATGTGGTTCTCTATAAAAAGGATGGCGCATATTCACCGCTTTCATGGAATGAATTAAATACAATGGTGCTGAACCTCTCATACTACCTGATGTCAATAGGAGTAAAAAAGGGTGACAGAGTCGGCCTTTTCGCGGAGAACCGGTATGAATGGTGGGTCGCTGATCTGGCAATACAGTCTGTCGGGGCCATCAACGTGCCTATTTATGCAACAAATTCAGCGGAAGAAGCTCTCTATATTCTTGAGAATTCAGGCTGTAAGGTGTGTTTCGTCGCTACTGAAGATCACCGGGATCGTGTGATGAAGGTAAAGAAGAAACTGCCGTCACTGAAAAAACTGATCATTTTTGATGAACCTGCAAAAAATAAAAAGGATGTCGATTATATTGTAAAGGCCTATGATCTGGGCGAAAAAAAGGCAAATTACAAGTCCCTGGAGAAAAAAATAAAGGATATCAAGAAGGGAGACACTGCTACAATCATGTATACCTCCGGTACAACCGGTAATCCGAAGGGTGTTATTTTAACTCAGGATAACTTTGTATCCCAGGGAATAAATATTTTCAGTCAAATGGAAGGGAAGATTGATGACAATGATCTTTTCTTGAGTTTTCTTCCCCTTTCCCATGTACTTGAACGAACCACTGGCTACTATGGCGGTCTTTTTATCGGTGCTACTACAGCCTTTGCTGAAAGTATCAATACGCTTCTTGATGACTTTAAAATTGTGCGGCCTACATGTATCATCTGTGTGCCGAGAATTTATGAAAAAATACATGCAGGTATCCTTTCTCAGGTTGCCGATGCTTCTGCTATTAAAAAGTCAATTTTTAACTTTGCCGTAAATACAGCCAAAAAAAATCTTCCTTATACTTGTACCCTTACAGAAAGGAAGGGACTCTTTGCCAAGCGTTACAATCTTGCAGATAAGCTTGTTTTTTCAAAACTGAAGGCAGCCCTTGGTATGGACCGCCTCAAGTATGCTATTTCAGGGGGAGCACCTCTCTCTGTATCTGACGCTGAGTTTTTTGTCGGCATGGGCATTGAAATCCTTGAAGGATTTGGACTTACTGAAACTTCACCGGTTACCCACTTTAACCGTCCCGGAAAGATTAAGCCCGGTACGGTAGGGCACCCGATTCCTGAAACTGAAGCCCGCATCGCCGAAGACGGCGAACTGCAGATAAAGGGTCGGCAGGTTATGAAGGGTTACTACAAGAATCCGAAGGCAACAAAAGAAGTCTTCACAAAGGACAAGTATTTCAGAACCGGCGACATGGCTGTAATCGATGAAACGGGACGTCTGACCATTACGGGAAGAATCAAGGATATCATTGTTACCGCTGGCGGTAAGAATATTTCTCCGCAGAATATCGAAAACAGCCTGAAGGCTTCTTCTTTTATCGAGCAGGTTGCGGTAATCGGTGACCGGAGAAAGTATCTTTCAGCCCTTATCGTTCCCGCCCTTGAGGATCTGGGTAAATGGGCCAAGAGAAATGATGTAGAATTTGCTTCTGATGAAGATCTTCTTGCCAATGAGCAGGTTAAAGCATTTATCGCTGAGCAGGTCGAAAAGAACATGAAGCATTTTGCCCGTGTTGAGCAGATTCGACAGTTTAAGCTCCTTAAGGCTGAATGGACCCAGGAAACTGGTGAATTGACACCAAGCCAGAAGGTGAAGCGCCGAATCATTGAAGAAAAATATGCCGAAGAGATCGAAAGTATGTATCCTCCGGAATAAAAACAATTAGTTCAAAAAAAAGGGTGTCCCCGAGGGACACCCTTTTTTTTGAACATTATAAACTCTTTAATATTTGAGTAAAAACTTCTTCGGGAGTCCCTTCGCCCTTGACTTCCTTTAAAATACCTTCTTTTTTGTAAAATGTAATTACCGGCGCGGTCTGGGTATTGTACACCTCAAGGCGTTTGGATACCGTTGCCTCGTTGTCGTCTTCGCGCTGCATCAGCGGATTGCTGCAGCTGTCGCAGGTCCCTTCCCGGGCAGGGGGATTGGCGGTGACATGATAGACATTGCCGCATTCTGAGCAGGTGCGCCTGCCGGTTATTCGTTCAACAATTGATGACTCCGGGACGGTGATAAGGATCGCCGCATCAATGTTATGGCGTTTTTTAAGCTCTTCGCCCTGGTAGAGGGCCCGGGGAAAGCCGTCAAAAAGGAAGGCATCGGGGCATGTTTCATCAACATGGTTGAGAATTACCTCGGTAATCAGCTCTACAGGGCCAATTTCGCCTCGATCCATGAATTCTTTGATCTTTTTACCGAAATCTGTACCCTGTTTTACTTCATTCCGAAGAACATTGCCGGAAGAAATATGAGTCAGTTTAAAGTGATCGCGCAGGCGTTCCGCCTGGGTACCCTTGCCGCACCCTGGCGGGCCGATTAGCACCAGTTTCTTAGTTGTCATTGTTTTATCCTGATTTTTAAGCCCGGGAAACGTCTATCTGTATGAATTCCCCTTCAGGCTTTTTCTATTTTAGCCGAAAATAATACTAGAACCGTGAATCGTCAATAAACTTTTGAGACATAATTTCGCGGTTATAAGATTGAGCACCGAGGTGACGACCATGATGAGATCTCTCTGGACTGCAGCATCTGGAATGGTAGGGCAGCAGTTTAATATTGATACTATTTCGAATAATCTTTCTAATGTAAATACAACGGGCTTCAAAAAGCAGCGGGCAGAATTCGAGGATCTCCTCTATCAAACTCAGCTTTTAGCGGGCACCCCGGCAACAGAGGTTACAGAAGTGCCTACTGGTATCCAGGTCGGTCATGGTGTGAAGGTCGCGGCAACCCAGAAGATGTTTGAGCAGGGAAGCCTGCAGTCAACGGAAAATAAACTTGATATGGCCCTCGAAGGGGAAGGTTTTTTCAAGGTTCAGCTCTATGACGGATCAATGTCATATACCAGGGATGGGTCTTTTAAAGTAGATTCCAACCGTCAGGTGGTCACTTCAAATGGTTACCTCCTTGAGCCCCCCATTGTGCTGCCTGAAAACTTTATAATGAATTCACTATCCATCAGCCAGGATGGACGGGTAACCGTTAAGACAGTCGGCGAAGAAGACCCCATTGAGGTGGGACAGCTTGAAATGTATCGGTTTGTAAATCCCGCGGGCCTTCGGTCTATAGGAGGCAATCTTTTTAAGACAACCCCCGCATCAGGGGAAGAAATTGCCGGGCAGCCTGGATTAGACGGTATGGCCAAGGTTCACCAGGGATTTCTTGAAATGTCAAATGTCAAGGTTGTTGAAGAAATGGTGAACATGATCGTAGCGCAGCGGGCTTATGAGGTAAATTCCAAGGCGATTCAGACTTCAGATTCAATGCTCGGGACAGCGATTGCCCTGAAACGGTAAATAAATGAAGCGACTGACACTAACAATATTATTACTTTTTACGGCATCAGCGGCACTGGCTGATGTCGTCCTTTATCTTTACCCCAGTATTATTGCTGCAAATAACCAGGTACGGCTCTCATCCATTGCATCGATTGACGCCGGTCAGAGTGAAAGAGAATCGGCCGCATCGATTGTTATTCCTTCCGCGTTGTATCGTGACGGCTTTGTCGATAAGAGAGAATTGCTGACATTTGTCTCCAGTCGGTTTAGCGGACCGGTATCAATTTTCGGTTCTGCAGTAAAGATCAACTTCCTGCAAAAAAAGAATGAACCCGCCGTCTGGCAGGGCATTGCCCGGGGAAAAATCGTGAAGGTAGTTTACTCCTCAGGAGCGATTAAAATTGAAGTTCGCGGAAAGGCCCTCAAAAGCGGAATGCCCGGGGAAATTATTTCAGTCAGGGTAAACCGGCGGATAATAAGAGCTGTTGTAATTGACGGCGAAAGGGTAGAAAAGCAGTTATGAAAAAATTTCTCGTAGCGGCAATTATAATATCAGCAGTCACCGCCCTGGCGGGGAAAAGTATCTGGGTAGACCGCAATCACTTTGCCTCAGCAGGTACCCTGAGACAGGGGGATATAATAATAATCAATGTTAATGATATCTCAAATCTTCAATTTAATCTTTCACTGAAGAATAGTTCTGATTCGAGTACTGCATCAAGCCCTGATGTGACCATTACCGGTTTTCTGCCAAAGGTGCAGGGAAATAAAAATATTAAGAATAATGATGCGACAACATTTTCCGGTAAAGGAAAGTTTGCCTTTTCTGTTGCCTCAAGAATTACAAAAAGAGAGCAGGGGGGGAAGTTTACTATTACTGGTACCCGTGCTTATTCTTTTAACGGGGTCACAAGCATTATTGCGGTATCGGGTATAATTGATCCTGTACTGGTCAAGGGAAGACAGGTTGATTCCCGGAGCGTAGCCAATTTTAGAATAGAAATTAGAAGCACAAAGGAAGGCCTTCGCCTTCAGAGACCTGCTTTGAAAAAAGATGAAAAGGCGGAAGTTAAGCTGACAGAACCTGAAAAGCAGCGAATGATTTTACAATATCTGGAAAAAATGCTTAATCAGCTGAGCAGGTAATTATGAAAAGAAAAATTATACTTTTCCTCGTTGTTGTCCTTCTTCCCGCTTCTTTTCTTGCCGGTGAAATTTCGGTAAAGATAAAGGACCTTACCTTTCTTGACGGCATGAAGGAAAACCAGGTTTTTGGCTTCGGCATCGTTGTCGGGCTTCCGGGGACAGGAGACAGCAAATCTTCATTAACCAGGACCTCATTGAAAAACTTTTTAAAAAGCCTTGGTATGGAAGGGGATGAATTTGTATCAAAAAACAGCGCCGCGGTTCTCGTTACAGCAAGTCTTCCCCCCTATGCCCGAATAGGAGACAGGATAGACGTAAAAGTTTCCTCTATCGGTGATGCGAAATCACTGGCGGGAGGAATCCTGATACAGTCGCCCATGAAGGGAGCTGACGGGAAAATATATGCCGTTGCCCAGGGGCCTCTCAGGGTGGCCGATGTGAAAAATGGCCGGACAATCAAAACTGTTGCTTCAGTAAAAGAAGGGGCACTTGTTGAAAAAAGCATAACTCCCGAAGTTGTCTTTGAAAAAAAGCATATTCAGTTTGTTTTAAAAGATCCTGATTTTGGTGTGGCAAATAGAATTGTTGAAGCTATAAAAAAGCAATATAAAGAAATAAAACCCCTTATGACCAGCTCGGGAAAGATTCAGGTACCGGTTAAAAACGATATTTCTCTCCAGGAGTTTATTTCCACCATTGAAAATCTTGAAGTACTGGCCGGCGAAAAGGCCCGGGTTGTAATAAATGAAAGAAGCGGTACCATTGTTGCCGGTGGTAATATTAAAATTTCAAGATCGATGGTAAGCCGTGAGGGTATGCTGGTGCAGATTGGAGAGGAAGAAGCAAAAAGAGCAGCTTCAATGATAAAAGATTCATCAACGGTAAAAGAACTGGTTGATGCACTTAACGCGATAGGCGCATCAACACGGGATATTATAGAAATCTTAAAGGCATTAAAGACCGCAGGTTCTCTTCACGCGGAATTGATTATAAAGTAGGGGTTTTAGAATGAACGACATATCATCAATGGCATCAGATATTAAGGCGAGAACTTCTTTTGAGCTTAATTCAGTTAAAGAGAAAATTTCTATTAATCGTGTGAAGAATCAGAAGTTTAATGATACTCTGAAGTCTACAATTATTGAAGAAGTAGACAATAAAAAGAAACCTGTTGATGAAAAATTGATGGATGTCTGTACTGAAATGGAATCACTCTTCGTGGCAAAAATGCTTAAAGAGATGAGAAAAACAGTTCATAAAAATGAACTGCTTCATGGCGGCTTTGCAGAAGAAATTTTTGAGGATATGCTCTATGATAAATATGCCTTAGATATTTCAAAAAAAGCAAATCTCGGCCTGGCCCATCAACTGTATAATGAAATGAGTAAAATTTAAAGTTTAACTGATATAGAACTGCATATAAAAAAACCGCGGCAACAACCGCGGTTTTTTGCATTATTATAACGTTAAGCGATATTATCATACTGATTTTTCGAAAAATTCCCGCCGTATACTTTCTGTTATTAAACAAATTCTGATTAATCTAAAATTTTACTTGTCAAAAAGTTATACGAAACTATGCCGTCCTTTAAAACAAATTAATGGAGGACTGTATGAAAAAATTAACCTTTGCTTTAGGAAAGTACCGTTTTCAAATTTATGATCGTCCCGGCTGCTGGATGAAGAAAAATGAACTTGATAGACTTCAAGGGCGTTTGACCGAAGTTGCAGAGAAAAGGCTTAAAAAAGCCCCCACATTCAGCTTTTTCAAAGATACCAGGCATTTAAACAACAAACTAGTTATATTTTCTACTGATAGAAAAACAGGCGAAGATCTCTGTTACTGCGTAATGGCCTATCTGGGACATTATAGAAAGAGATCAGTGCTTCACCTTGGGGCTGTATATTCAGTGCGTGAAGATAAAGGCATGATGAAGCTTGTATATACCCTTGGTTTGATGCATGTTTTCATTAAAAACTGGTTTTTTAAAAGAGTATACCTCACCAGCCTGACTCATACGCCAAAGATATTCGGGGTAGTTCATGAAAGCTTTGAACATGTGTATCCAAACCACAAGGAAGGGGGGAAACCTGGAAGATTTCATCTTAATCTAAAGGATATTTTTTTTAATACGTACCTGAATGAATGGGATCTGGAGGAGAAGCCTGCTATAGATTCAAATTTTGTTATCAAGGGATTTCGAAGACAACAGGATGGTTCAATTCTTTACCCTGACACAACCGAAACGGTTCCCCGCCATAGAAAAGAAAAATATAATAAGCGGTGTATCGATCTTTTGAATTATGAAAAGGGCGATGAAATATTTCAGGCTGGTTTAAGTTATGGTTTTATTACAATTTTAAAAAATACCAGAGTTTTTAATCAGGTTTTTGGTTAATCTCAATAGAGATGTAAAAAGTATGCAGTATGAGCAGTAATGTATGCTCTATAAAAGAGAGTGACGAGGAAAGAACAAATTAATTTTTAAATACTTGATTTATCTGACAGATAATTTTTATGTTAGATTTAGATTGATTAAAGTGTGTATTCAGATTAAAAATAATACTATCAAAATACAAGTGATGATATTTAAGAAAATACAAAATTATTTTATTGAGCCTTACGAAGAAAGTTCCTTTACTATTCGCCAAAAAGCAAATATTTTTTTTGTAATCTGTGCGATCACTTTTTTCCTGTTAACGGCTGTATCAGTAATAAACCTGACGACCAGTGTTTCTACTCATCCTGTATTGATATCCGTTGTTAATATCTTTATAATGATGAGTCTTTCCCTTGGATTTATTTTTTTGCGAAAGGGTAATTATAATTATGCGGTTAATATCACCACCTCAGTAATTGCTTTTGGGGTATCAGCTGGTTCAATATTGAAGTTTAATGTTCTTGTCGATAACGGTTTTAATAACTACACATATTTTATGTTTGCCGCTATTGCTTTCGCTGCTCTCTTCGGGACGAAGCGCCTGCAGATTATCATTACAGCTTTTTTTATTATTCTTAATTCCGCCTTTATCACAACTGCCTTTCTTTTTTACAGTCCTAAAAATCCAAATTATCTGATGGGAACTACCATCAATATTCTTATCGCCCTTTTTATTGTACTTTATTTGTCATACCTGACAGCCAAAGTAACTGAGGCTTCTTTTGTTAAAACTGAAAGTGAGTTAGAGCGCAACATCAGCCTTAAGGTTTCTCTTGAGCAAAAGCTTGGTGAGCTAGGAAGGGCTAATGAAGAACTTGAACAGATGAATGAAGAGCTTGAGGCTATGTATGAAGAACAGCAGGTGATGAACGAAGAGCTTCAGACTACTTCAGGTGAACTTGAAGATTCAAATGAAAAACTTCTCATTTTTAAACGCTTTGCTGAATCATCGGCAAACTGCCTGCTCATGTCAACCATTGGCGGGGATGTAATCTATTCAAACCGCTCCTTTAATACCTTAATGTGCGGAGATGTAAATAGTGATACTTCAGGCAGTCAGGTGCGTGCATTTTATGACAGCATGATCTGGGAGTCCATTGAACAAAAAATTATGCCTGAAGTTATGGATAAGGGGCAATGGATTGGCGAACTGCCGGTACGGGGATATAATGGCAAACAGATAGAAGCTATTCAGAATATTTTTCTTCTTAATGACAGCAGCAATGTCCCTTCTTTTATTGCAATAATTATCACCGATATTTCATACCAGAAACATGTTGAGCGTGAGATATTCAAAAGTGAATCAAGGCTTAAAAATATTCTCTTAACTGCGAATGAAGGTTTTCTTGAACTTGATAATGACGGCTTTTTGATCGATGCAAACAAAGAGCTTTCGAAAATTCTTGGCTGTGATTTCAATCAGATTATCGGCAGGAATATTACAGAATTCATAGATGAAGATAATTATAAAGTTTATAAAGAGCATCAGGATCTCAGAAAGGAAGGAAAGGCCAGTGCCTACGAGCTTTTGTTTCAGCGGTCTGATCAACAGGCAGTACCATGCCTTGTCAAGGGAACACCTCTTTTTAACCAGGCCGGTCAAAAAACAGGAGCCTTCGGGCTTATTACTGATCTAACAGAACAAAAGCAGCTTGAAATGCAGCTCCTTCTTTCTCAGAAAATGGAAGCTGTGGGAACCCTTGCGGGAGGAATTGCTCATGATTTTAATAATCTACTTACGGCAATTTCCGGTTACAGTCAGCTGATGATAAGCCAGATGGACGAAAAGGACGAGCACCTTGCACATGTTCAGGAGATTGTCCACGCTGCTGAACGTTCAAGCGATCTTACCCGGCAGCTTCTTGCTTTTAGCCGACGTCAAATGCTGAAGAGGAGAGTTTTCAGCATTAAGTATGTTATTCAGGGCATGGAAACCATGCTGAATCGAATCATTGGTGAAAATTATATTCTTACTATAACCTGTGTTGAAGACTGTGTTGTTGATGCTGACTATGGTCAAATTGAACAGGTGCTCATGAATCTTGTGGTAAATGCCCGTGACGCGATGCCGAAGGGAGGAAAAATTTTCGTTGATGTTGACACAATCCATATTGATGAAAAAACCTCAAAGATTATTGCTTCAGATGAGAAGGGCGATACGGTTCGTATTATAATTAACGATACCGGATCAGGAATGGAAAAGGAAGTTATACAAAAAATATTTGATCCCTTCTTTACCACAAAGGAAGTTGGGGAAGGAACCGGCCTTGGGCTTGCAGTTGTTTATGGTATCATCAAGCAGCATGACGGCTGGATAAAGGTAACCAGCAGACCAGAGGATGGAACTTCCTTTATTATCGGACTTCCTCGAGTGAGGGAAGTTGAAGCAGATGAAATCATAAGTACGGGAAATGTGGAAACAACGGGAGGGGAAGGTGAAACTGTTCTCCTTGTAGAAGATCAGGATGAAGTCAGAAAGTTCAGCATAACCGCTCTTGAAAAATATGGTTACCGTGTCATGGCAGCTGCAAATTTAGCAGAAGCCAGAAAGCTTTTTGAAACGGAAGGAAATATATTCGATGTTGTTTTCAGTGATGTTGTGCTTCCCGATGGAAATGGTCCTGAACTGGTAGATGAGCTGCTTGTCCAAAAACCCGATCTGAAGGTTCTTCTCAGCAGCGGCTACACGGATAAAAAGGCTCAATGGGATCGTATCATGGAGCGCGGCTATAAGTTTCTTCCCAAGCCTTATTCTCTTGAAAGCCTTCTTGATGCCCTGAAAGAAGTTCTCAACCGCAACAGAGAAGAAGATCTGAAAAAAGTATAAAAACACCGATTTGATAGAAATTTCCCAATAATATCTTTTTTTTCTTGATTTATACTCACCAGCTTTACAATGGTAAGCAACTATTCAAAACATCTTTTTATAACAGCCAGCTTAGCTCAGTTGGTAGAGCGTGTCACTCGTAATGACAAGGCCGCCAGTTCGATCCTGGCAGCTGGCTCACATTTACCCCCGGTTCTTGCCGGGGGTATTTTTATGCGTATTTCACTTCAATCTACAGATTTTTGCCTGTATTCTATATGATTCAAAGATACATTCTGCCATCTGCCATCTGCCATCTGCCTGATGCAGCATGATGATATGGATTTACTGATAACAATGTGATATTGTTTCTCGAGACGCTTGTTCTGGTGATGGTTTCGTCGTAGAGACCAGAATTTAGAAGGAAGATTTCTTTTTTTTATATCATGAACTCTCAGCATGTAATGATTTTAAAAAAAATATAGAACTGATGTTAACAGTATTCTTTCTTGAATTATACAACAAGACTTTGTATTAGGTTTTTTTAATTATAGATCTTTGCAAAAAGAGAATAAATTTTCTGAATATTATATCAGAATTACTTTAAAACAATTCGATTCCTGAAGGGGATTTATAGTAGTAACAAATATATTTTTAAGTTTACAAAATGAATAATTCAGGTTATATTTTAACAAAAGAATATAAGCAATGTGAACTATTACATGAATATTTCAACTAAAAATATTGTCATACTTTTTTTTCTTGCCTTATTTTTATTCAATGCCCCCGCTGTGAAAAGTCGACAAAATAAAGCCAGGGAGAAGTTTAAGAAAATACGTGTTCTTGTAATGGATTTTGAAACCAAGGAAATAAATCTTACAAAAAATGCCAAATATATTTCTTCTAGCTTCAGGCGTTTTTTTACCAGGAATAAAAAATTTGCGACAATTGATATCAATATAATTAACCAATTGATGATTTCCAGAAAACAAAAACTACAAACTGAAAAAGAAAGATCCACCGATTTAATATCAGCTCTCTATATTGGAAACAGGCTGCGAACACATAAAATAATTATTGGATATTACAGTAAAGAAAATAGTGAAATAGAGCTTATTGCTGAAATGGTCGATGTCGCTGCTGGTAATTCTGAATTAAAAATGAAATTAGAAACAAAAGAAAGCAAATTAAAAGAAAAACTTCCACCTTTTATTCAAATTTTTTCGGATAAGATGCTGGGGATAGTAAAGGAGCAAAGGGAAGAAGCTGAAAATAGAAAAGAAAGAAAAAAAAATTATTATTTTTATCCCAAAGTGAGTCTGTATAGCGGTGCTGTTACTGGTTTGGGTGATATTAAAGAATATCTTAAACCATCATTTATTGTGATGATAAAGTGTAGTGTTGATGTTCCCTTTATTCCATGGACAACCCTGGATATTAACAGCGGTTATAGCAGGTTTAGTGGCAAGAATATTGTCGACGGGAATGCAAAACAGAATTTTATCCCCATCTTTTTTTCACTAACCTTTTCATATCCATTTTTTAAACATCCATGGATCCCAAACCCTGTGTTGATTGCAGGTGCTGGAGTGACATATCTAGAACTCGAAAAAAAACAAAGCGGCGATACCGCATCTGAAAAGGGTTTGAATGCAACTTTTGTTGCAGGACTTGGATTAAGGTATACTTTAAGAAGTAAATATTATTTTCAATTAGAAGGAAACTATCATTATATTTATGAAAATACTTATGTTGGTTATTTCTATGGCGGCTTAAGGGTAGGGATGATATTTTGAATTTAAACTTCTTTGAATTTAACTATATTGGGGGCTAGAAAAGCGATTGAATCAAACCTTGTTTTTTGGGCTATTATATTTTGATCATAAAGAATAATTATCTCATACTGGCTGTTCTCAGGACGTTTGATTATATTCATTACGAGATGAAGAAGGGATTTGATCCCGGATGAATTTATAAATTCAAGTTTTGTTGTATCAAAATATACTTTTTTGAAAACTGAATTCAAAATTTCTTTATCCAATGAACTTAGAAAAGGTGTGATAATTGAATCCGGGTTGGGCATATCAATTTTTCCATCTATTACTGCTACAATCTTAGATGTATCTTCTTTAACCGATAAACTGATATTCTTTTCTTTTATCTCCTTGATGTTGAGCATTTAAATTATTGATTCCCCTCTAAAGAAATTTTGCATTCAACGGTTGTTACCGGGGCATTGTAGGAAAAACAGAGTTTGCCGGAAATTCTTTCATTGATCATAACAAGGCCGAGGGAACTTACTCCTTCCTGCCAGAAAGACGACGATTTAAATTTTTCATTTAATATATCTTCTTTTGAATGCTCACTGATTTTTTTGATGGTATTTCTAAATTCTTCAGCCTGTTTCTCTTCAGCATTGTTTTTTACAATAAACTGGATTTCATTATTATCATCATAATTTATATCAATTACGATATGGCCTTTGCTTGAATACTTAACCGCATTTTCTACAAGTTCACTAATATTAAAAGAGATATCATATATTTGACTGGCGTCATTTATTCGTAATGACAAAAATTCTGTCATGAAATCACGAAGTATTCTAACGATTTCCCATCCTGGTTTTATGGATAAATGAATAGTTTCTTTTTCCATTTTTCTTGATGCGATTGTGCTTCATAAATTAATTATTTAAAATAAATAAAACTATTTGAAAATTCTTAACTAATAATGTATCATTTATTTGTAGATATGTCAAGGTAAAGCAATACTTCTTTAAATATAACAATCGTAAGAATTTAGAATTTATAATTATGAATTATAAGTATATTAAAAGAGTAAACGATGTGTGCGAGCTGATTAACTCGGTCCCCATAGATAACTATGATATGGTTATGGACATATCTGCAATTATTGTTAAGAATTTTTGCTCAGCTGATAATTCAGTAATATTCCTTTCTCACGATGTCAATAATAAATACCAGTTTCAAATGGCATCTCATAGTTTTACCGAACTTGAAATAAATAATGAAATTTTTGAACCCCATTCCGTTTTCGAAGAAGTTCTTCGTAATGAAAGCCCGATAATATGGCAAAATGATAATAAAAGTAATAATATATCATATATGGGGAATGTTACCTTACTTTCTCCTCTAATTGCCAATGGTGTACCTTTTGGGATACTTGTTGCTAATGATCCCTTTGATGATATTACTTCTGAAGAAAACAAATATTTTTTGGAAATAATTTTGACCTTGCTTTCAAATTTAATTTTCAATGCTATTCTTTTTAGAAAAAAAGATTCCCTGATAAAAAAGATAAATGTAAAAAATCGTGAGCTGATTGAAAGTCATTATCATTTAACTGAATTGAATTCATGTCTTGTCAGCATGCTTGAAGATGCTAGTCTGTTTCGGGATCATGAAACCGGGCTTCATATTCTGCGGGTAAGAAAATATTCAGAACTACTGTCGATTAATGCAGGACTTGAAACTGAAATGGTTGAGAAAATAGAATTGTATTCAGGTCTTCATGATATTGGGAAATTAGGAGTCAGGTTGGATATTTTAAATAAACCCGGACAATATGAAGTAGATGAATTTGAAGAAATGAAGAAACATCCTCTTATCGGTTACAAGATTATAAACAAAGAGAGTGTCGATATTGTTGCTCAAAATATAGTTCTTTCTCACCATGAAAAATTTGATGGTTCAGGATATCCCTATGGTATAACAGGAGAGGAAATTCCCATTGAGGCCAGAGTTGTTGCGCTGGCAGATGTATATGACGCTCTCACAACAGAACGTGCATATAAAAATGCTTTTTCAAATGTAAAAGCTGAATCGATTATTTTAGAAGAAAGAGGTAAGCATTTTGATCCAAATCTTGTAGATGTTTTTTTCAGTATTATAGATGAAATCAGAAATATTAGAATTTTCTTAAGTAATAACAAACATGAAACTGAATTTGAATAAACCCAAATTATCCGGGGAGCGTTTCCACTCCTTAAATACAAAAACTGCGATAATATACCTGTCTTTTGCATTATTGATAATATTAGTTGTAACAAGTCTAATATTTGAAAACCAATCTGATCTTATTGTTAAAAATTCTATTATAACAGCTGAAAGAAAAGTATATATGATTGACCATGAAATAAATAATTCGATCAATCATATTAAGAGTAATGATATAAAGTATGTCCTGGATAAAATCAGTAGTATTTTAGACGAAGGAAAGATCTCCAAGTATACAATATTCAGTGAAGATGGTAAAATTTTAAAAATTTCATCAAATTCTGATGAAAAAAAATTAGTAAACAGGGAAGAGTTTACCAATATTCATAGAGCAATTTTCAAGAATGAAAATGAAGGTAAGTTTTTCTATGCAGAAATTAAAAAGAATCTAAATGATTTAAAAGATAAAAAAGAAATTATTTTTTATATGCCTTATGTCGGGAATGCACAAAATACCTTTGTAATTAAATTTCCTATCGCTATAGTCGATTTAGAATATCAAATGAATCTTTTGTATAAGCAAAGTATATTGTTGACAATAGGAATGTTCCTTTTGGTTGCAATAATTGCTTTCATATACTACAAAATCGTAATCAGCCCTATTAAACTCATATCTGATACAAGTTTGAAAGTCGCACACGGTAATTATGAAGTTCAGCTAAATATTAAGAATAATGATGAAATAGGAATTCTTTCAAATTCTTTTAATAAAATGGTAACGTCTCTTAAAAAAACAACAGGTGAATTAAAAGATACAATATATGATCTGAATGAATACAATAAATTAATCCAACATGAACTTGATATTGCCAAAATAATCCAGGAAGGCATGCTTCCTAATGTTGCAAAATATGGCAAGATCATATTTTCAGCCTATTATAATGCTTTAGAAAAAATAAGCGGTGATTACTATGATTTTTTAGAATTGCCCGATGGATCAATAGGGATAATCATTGCAGATGTTTCTGGTCATGGAATACATGCAGCTTTAATCACTATCATGGCCAAATTTTTATTTAATACACACGGGAGCACTTACCTTTCGCCCGCTGATTTGTTGAGTAAAATTAATTATGAAATTTCTACAACTGTAAAGACAGGAGATTTTTTATCTGCGTTTTACTTAATTGTTGATCCTGAGAATAACACGAAATTTTGTAATGCTGGTCACCATTCTGTTCTTCTATATCGAAAAAACGGAGAACTGGAAGAGCTTTATGAAAATGGGGCTTATCTGGGGTTAATTGAAAACTTTCCTGTACCTTTAAATGTAAAAGAAACAAAATTAGGTAAAGGTGATCGTTTAATTTTATATACAGATGGAATAACAGAACAGATTGATCACAAGGGGAATTATTACGGAAAAGAAAGGCTTAAAGATTACATAAGGGAAAATTTATCTTTACCAATTGATCAATTAGTTGCTGGGGTAATATATGATCTAAATAGTTTTGCTAATGGATTTCGTCAGATAGATGACCATACTTTATTAATATTGGAAATTTCTTAAAATATATTTTTTAAGATTCCTTTATTTATATGAATTTGTGAGGATTTTTTGAAAAAAATTATCGCAATAACAGTAATCACAGGTTTGTTTATATCCACGATAATTTTTGTAAATGTCGAGCTCATTGTTTATCGAGAAAAAGAAATATTGTTCAACCTGGACATAATTTCTAAACAATTGAAAGATATAAAGACAACTTCCTTGCTGGCACGATATAAATTAATTAAAAATAGAATTAAAAACGGCGAGCAGGAAAAAGATTATATTATTGAATCACGAATACAAGGCCTGTTGAATTCAACATACAATTCTCCAATTAATCTGGATAGAAACAATATTTTTTTGAAAAAACCAATTGAATTTATTACAAAGAATTATTTAAAAACTATCCGATTTTTTCTTGGAAAAAAAATGCCTGAAACTATCTACGCTGATTATAATAATCCTTTTCTTGAACTTGCTTTTTTTTACGAAAGATATCGAAAGTATGATAAAGCTATTGATGTAATGAACAATGTTGCTAAGACTAAAAAGAACCTTAGTTCTTTTTCATGGCGGTTTATCCTCCTGCATTCAGGTTTCTGCTATTCCATGCTGTCAAAATATGTTTTATCCAGAAAATCATATAAAATGTTAATTAGATTATATCCAGGAAGCAACGAGGCTGAAACTGCAAAATTATTACTTGAATATCTAGATGTGCTGGACAAAGGAACAAACTCGATAGTTGCACAATCAATACCCAAAATTGAAAAAGCTGAAAAACTATATTTTTTATCATCTTATAAAAAAGCTAAGTTTTTTTATGATGAAATCATAAAATCGGGCAATTTAAGTACCTCTGATCATTTTAGAGCCAGATTCTACAGGGGGAGATCTTCTGAAGAACTTGGATACAATGATATTGCAATAGATGATTATAAAAATATTATTAAAAATATTCCCGGAAGCAGCTGGGCAAAAAAATCCAATTTAAGGCTCATGGTATTAGGATCATTTTATGGAGAAGGCAGTTATCTGGTAAATTTTGCAAAAAAAACTATCCGTAATCCAAAAGAGAAAAGAAGTTTTATTGTTATTGATGAGATTAAAACTAAAATGCTGATTGATACCTTTCCATATAAAAAAGTATCGATTCGATACAAAGCGTTTAAAGAAAATTTTGATAAAGATAGTTCAGATAAAGATTTTATTTTTACAATAAATAATATTGAAGCTAACAACGACGAGAGGGCTGTGACGCTCAGGAACTTCCATATTTCTTCCAGAAAAAGTAAAGCGGGAAATTTTAATTTAATTTCAAAGAAAATATTGTTCGAAAGTTCTCAAAAATTAATTGGAAAACAAGTTCAAATAAAGTCAAAAGATGGTTTTATTTTTTCTGGTGAAATTATTCATGAAGACAGTAGTTCAATAATTATTAAATCTGAATTCGGCGAAATTCCATTGAAAAAGAACATGATTCAAGAAATTTCAAATATTCAATGACCATAATTTTCTTCCATACTTCCTCATTTTAATGTTATGCTGAATTTTCCTGTTGATATTCTGCTTCCAATTTTAACAAAAGACATAATAAATAGCCTGACTTTAGTTGACGATTCACATTATTTTTTATATCTAATAATCAGATGTTGTTTTAAAATTAACAATTCTTTATCGATCTGGTCGTGTAGGATACAATTCATTTTAGAACCCTTATTTACTTTGGTTGTTTAATTTTGATATGAAAAGTAAAATCCAAATATTCCTGTACCTGCCAGTTGTATTTGCAGCAGGATTATTTTTAACCTGCAATCCTGGCCTTCATGAATCCCTGTTTAATTATACCGGCATAGATGTTACAAAGCCTGTTGTAGTTTCAGCTTCAATTGTAAACAGTACTACCATGGAAATTGTGTTCTCTGAATCTGTTGATGTGACAAGCTCTGAGAATACCGGGAATTATACAATAACAGGAAGTGATGCAACAATAGAAACAATCAATTCAGCAACTAGGCAGCTGGATAAATCAAGACTAAGATTAAGTATTGCTGGTTCATTTTCTCAGCCCTTTTATATGGTTACAGCCAGCACAGCTATTGCAGATCTCAGAGGAAATGTTTTAAAGGATTCGCCATACAACCAGGCAAGTTTTATCGGTGAAGGCAGTATGCCTGAATATTTTAGTGACGGGCCGGTTATAGAAGATCCCCTTTCTGATGGGACAAGTACTTTCGCCATGTTAATGGTATATAAAAATAGGGTATATATCGGTCCGGCAAACAGTGATAATGGATTTTTCAGTATTAATGCAGACGGTACTGATGATGAAAGAGTTACGTTTATCTTTAATGGTAATCCAGGTACGACAACAACCCTTAATCCCGGGCCTGACAGTGAGAATGGGATAGATTATTTTGCGAGTGGTACAATTGGGGGCACCGAATGTCTATTTATTGGCCCCTCTAAAACCGCCGGGAACCTGGATTACATCTATTATACAACGGACAGCGGAAAGATCTTAAATTTTTCATATATTAACCTTGCGCCGGTACTTGGACCCCAGACAAAAGGGGTATCATCTATGCATACATTCAATAATCGGTTTTATATGTCTTTTCCTGATACCGGAGGCAGCAGGCCATATTTTATTAAGTTAAAAAATGTAATGCAAAATCCTGCTGCAGGAACCGATGTTTTTAATCTTCAGGCCAAAAATATGCCGGTAATTGGTAAAATAAGTAATACTGCTTCAATAATTGGTCTCGAATCTATGATAGACTACAATGATAATATTTATATAGCCGATGGGGGAAACAATGTCATTAATGAAAATGGCGGAATATATCAATCTTCAAACAATGATCCGGGAGATTATGATCTCAATGCAGGTCACTGGCTTGATGCTACACCGAGCAGTGATACCGAATGGAATAAAAGCGCAACCAGGTTTTCACTTGAATTATTAAGTAATAATAAGTTGAATCCATCAGATAAAGCCTTCCCGGCTATGGCGGTTTTCAATGGGGCATTATATATTATTAGAAACACCATTGGCACGGCTGGGGGGCCGCAGTTATGGAAATATGACGGAGCAGACTGGTCTCTTGTCGCATCTAATGGTACAGGAATTACCGATATGTCTAATTCAGACAATCAATATATCACTCTTCTGATTGTTAATGGCGACAGGCTGTATGTCGGTTACAACAACGATGAAAATGGGGTGCAAATATTGAGGACTAAAGATGGAGTCACGGATCCTGCATCTGAATCAGATTTTGAATCAGTGACTTCAGATGGACTGGGAGATTCGACTAGTAACAGGGAAATTTTTCATTCGTTATCAATTACATCGGCCAGTGTTGATTACCTTTGGATTCTGTGCGGTATAGACGGAGGAAATTTGCGGGTTTATCGGACTAAAAATTAATGCTTATTGGACAAAGTGGTTTTCCCTGGGAGATGGATGTTGTTTGAGAGATGGGTCAATTTTATTCGGAAAGATATTGAAGAACAGGATTAATAATCAAATCAAGTGATCCATTTTTGGCTTGTTTTAGATGTGGCATTGCGTGAACTCCACCAGTATCTTTGAAAGTCCGGTTAGAACGTCAATGTGTAAAGGCAATCAAGGGGGGGGGCAAGCCCCCCGTTTTTTGATTGTCTTTTTAAATGTTTAAGAGAAAGGATTCCTTCCTTTTTCTTGGAGAGAATACTCTTATCCGGCCTTGAGATACATGTCAAGAGCCGGTGTAACTTTAAATTCGTCACTGATCCTGCTGTACTCTTCTTTGAGTGAATCGGAATTATTAGCCTGAGCCTTACGGCCTCTAATCATAATATTTTTATCCGTATTACGGGAGGATGTAAACTCAATTATGTCAGTAGTATATCCCTCCATCTCCATAAGCAGTGCACGCAGTGAATCGACTACCATGTACAGCATACGTTCTTTAAATACACTATGCCTGGTGATGCCGCGATATTGAGAATTTCTCATGCGCTTTTTTGCAGTATGCTGGCAGCATGATACGGAAAGGATGTTTTTTGCTTTGTTTTGCAGTGCCAGAAACAGCGCCTTATCCGTAGCAATATCACAGGCATGAAGAGAATAGACCATATCCGGTGTCCCTCCATGAGTGTATTCAAGAACATCACTGGTGTGAAAATGCATGTTGGAAAATCCAAGTTTTACTGCAAGATTTTTCCCATTGTTCATGAGTTTTTCATTTATATCAACACAGTGAATCTCGATTGGACGAGCATCTATTGCAGAGTAATAGTGATATACTAAAAAACTCAAATAACAGTTGCCTGCACAACTATCGATAAAAACAAGTGTACGTTTTTTTGAGTATTTTCTTACCAGGGAATGTATAATTTCCAGGTAAGACAGTATCTGTTCGATCTTTCTTGTCTGATCTTTGTCAGATGCATCATTTCGGTTTTTAAGCCTTATGGCACGAAAGAAAGCATCCATTGTTTTTCTTTCATTTTGTTGTATGAGCATTTAAATGCCTCCTGAATGTGTACAGGGGCATGCGATGTTAATAGGATATAATAATCAGGAAGGTTTATTGAGATACCAGCTGCAGATATTACCTAAAAGACATAGCTCACCCCTGCAAAGTGCAAAGCACTTTTTGAATAGAGTGGTATGAAGATTTTCAGGATTTAAATGCAGTCCCAACTTAGCTTACCTTTAGTAAACAGATCTGGGCGGATACCTCCGAATTTAATTTGCACGATAATTATTTATGCCGTAATTTCTGTCAAATGATTTTATTGATGATCAAGAAAAAGTGAGGATGGAGCTTTTACAATTAAAGAGTATATAATGATCTAAAAATCAAATAGAAAAACAAAAAGGGTTCACTTCGCTGGCGGGAGACCACTATTGTTTTAAAATGTATTTCATGACATAAAATGATATTATTCCGAATTGAAAATAGTATAGATCATCAATAGTGAACTTAAAGAAAAATTTGCATAAAAACGAAGAGAATATATTGCCAATGAAGGAAAAAAATAAAGATGTAAAAAAAACAATAGCCTATGGTATCATCAAAGTTGGAAGCAAAGGTCAGGTTGCAATTCCAAAAGATTTAAGAGATGAACTGGAAATAGAACAGGGCGATCAACTTATCGTTGTCAAGCGCTCTGAAGAAAAAGGTTTTTATGTATTGAAGACAGAGATGCTTGATGAACTGGTTTTGAAGTTTTCCGAAATTGATATTTAAGGTTTAGTTATGGTTAGCGTTTATCACCCTGGATATGCCTGTTTCATTTTTCCTGGTTACTTCTTAGCCCCAGCTTTTTCATTCTGTTTCTCAGGGTGCTGGGATTGATGCCGAGAATTTCAGCTGCACCGCCGGGACCGTGAATTCTTCCTGCTGTTTTCTTGAGAACATTCTTTATATGCCTGATATTTACCTCATCAAGGGTGAAGGAAGTATCATCTTCAATGGCATTTTTTAGAACTTCAGGTTTTTTTCCTGTCTGCTGTAAATGTTCAAAGTTCAGAAGCGCTCCCCGGTTGAGGATAAGAGCCCGTTCCACGACATTTTCTAATTCACGTACATTGCCTGGCCAGGGATATTCCATAAGGATATCGATGGTTCCCGGTGCAAGTTCAGGAATATCGGGAAATTTCAGATCCCGGACTTTATGAGCAATAAAATACTGAAGCAGGGCAGGGATGTCGGCCCGCCGTTCCCGCAGGGGAGGCATCATAATTGGGAACACGTTAAGGCGAAACCAGAGGTCTTCCCTGAATTTTCCTTCCTTTACCATTTCCTGGAGGTTCTTGTTGGTGGCAGCAACTATTCTGATGTCCAGTGATATTGTTTCTGTACCGCCAACCCTTTCTATTTCCCGGTTCTGGAGAACACGGAGTAGGCGGACCTGTGCCTGGGGGGGGAGCTCTCCCACTTCATCGAGAAAAATGGTCCCTTTATCTGCACGCTCAAAACGACCTCTCTTTTTTGCGAGGGCGCCGGTGAAGGCTCCCTTTTCATGACCGAAAAGCTCACTGTCAATGAGGGATTCAGGTATTGCTCCGCAGTTCACGCTGATAAAGGGATGGTCACGTCGAGAGGACGAATAGTGAATCGCATTGGCTATCAGGTCTTTTCCGGTTCCGGTCTCGCCAAGAAGGAGAACCGGGCTGTCCATGTCAGCGACCTGGCGGACCATCTCCATGACACCTTTCAGTCCAAAATTTGAACCGATGATATTATCACCCGCCTGGTGCTGCAGTTCCTGCTGAAGGTAGCGGTTGTCATCCTGGAGCAGTTCTTTCAGTTTCACCACCTCTTCATGTATCAGGGTATTTGACATGGCAAGGGATAAAGGATCTTTCATCATCCCATAGAGTTTTGAGTGTTTTTCGTTGTATCGATTGCTGCCTTCTGCAAGAAGAGCCAGAGAGCCTATAATCTGATTCTCGATAATGAGGGGCAGGCTCAAAGCTGATGAGGGTGGTAAATTGAGAGCCGAAAGCATGTTCTTTGTCACCGGTTCGTCAGGATCATTTATTGTAAGAACTGCTGGTAATTCACCATTTCTCCATACAACTGCCAGATCCATAAGGGCCTGCATTGCATCAACAGAAAGAGGAACCAGGGTGTCAATCTTTTCACAGGTGTCGTGGGTGGCATGGGCAAAGAGACGCATGGATTTCAATTCGGGCTCAAAATTTTGAAGATAAATACTGTTCCCGGGCATATACCGGGTAATATACTGAAAACATGACTGGAGTCCCTTTTCTATATCAAGGTTTCCGCAGATACGCTTTGTTACTTCCCAGAAAAAATTCCGGTCAAAGAGTTTCAGCTCATCCCGGTGTTTTAATGTATTCGAAAGGGCGACCGTAAAGGGCTCACATAAGAGGGAGGTTAGTTCAACGTGATGTTCAGTGAAGGTATTTTCTCCTTCGGCAATTAAGGCCAGTGTACCAAGGACCCTGTCGCCCGATGTCAGGACGAGCACCATGAGGGATGAGGCCTCAATGCCGTGAAAATCGAGCATTTCTTTCGCCAGCCTGTCTGCGGCGGGATCGCTGTAGAGATAAACCTTTTGCTTGTTTTCCAGGCTCCTGGTTTTTACCCTTTTAATGGCTTCTTCTGAGAGGGGGGTAACCATGTCTACTTTTAAACCTGTAGAACTGTCCGCCTTCGCGATGGTACGCATGGCTTTTATTTCACTGTCGAAATGCTCCAGTGCCATTTTACTCACCGGCATCATTTCTGCGAGGAAGAGCAGGGTGGCATGAAGGGCAGTTTCAATATCGAGATTGCTGCAAATTCTCAGCGTCGCTTCTCGAAAAAACTCGTATTTGTCAGGATACATGGCTTAACTCTCTATTTTAGTCGTCATATATGACAAATATATATGATGATGTCAAATAAGGCAAGTAAGTTGTCATATATGGTGATTTATTTAAGACCTTTGCCCCATAGGTTGGAAGTTGTTGCCTTCCCCTCATGAAGGGGCAGAAATCAGCATAAAATTTTGGATTTAAGTCGTAGTAAGGAAGTTTTTACCCACTTTTAGGTAGTTATTAAAGGTGTTGGCACGGGTCTTGCATTATATACAGTTATAAAACAGAAAGGAGCAGCGCCATGAATAAGCAGCTTGATTTTTACTACTACTCAGGAACCGGGAATACCTCCCTGGTAATGAATGAGATGTCTGAAGTTTTCAGGGAAAGAAATATCTCAGTAAATAGAAAAAGGATTGAAGATGTCAATCCTGGCGCGGTACGAACTGATGTAACAATTGGCCTGGCTTTTCCCGTGGCATTCCAGTCAACCTTCCCCTTCATATGGGACTTTTTTAAAGGCCTCCCTGAGGCAGAGGGTACTGAAATTTTCATGGTTGATACCATGATGTCCTTTTCCGGAGCCATTGTCGGGCCCCTGAAGAAACTGCTTACAGCAAAAGGATATGCCTGCATTGGGGCACGGGAAATCATTATGCCCAGCAACTGGTTTCCCAAAAAGATCGATGAAGAGGCGAATAAGTTTAAAGTCCTCTGGGGACTTAAAGCGGCACGCACCTATGCAGATGATCTTGTAAAGGGGAAAACCTCCTGGTCCCGGATACCGGTTCTCCCGGACCTCTTCTATAAGCTCTGCTGTAACGATTATATGATGGAGAACGTCAATACCAAACCGGGTAAAAAAATCATGGTAGACAGAGAGCGCTGTGTCTCATGCGGCCTCTGTGCGGAACTCTGCCCTGTGGAGAACATCACCATGAAAGGCGGCCCTCACTGGTCTGATAAATGTCAGACCTGTATGCGATGTCTCAGCTATTGTCCCAACAATGCTGTATCTGTTAAAGATAAAAAGTATGTTTCTTATACGGCAGTTAAACTGCGGGACCTGGTACCGCGTAATAAATCAGGGGCGTGAAATTGAATATGAAATGGATAGAAATAATAGACCTGAGGACATCAGGAGAATTTTCAGAAGAGGTAAAACAGAACCTTGCTGCCGTAGTTGAAGAAATAAATCCGGCGGTGAAGTTTTATATGCATGCCTTTATGAACACAGATTTCAGTATTCATATAGAACATGACTCAGAAAAGGTCGATAAGAATGGCAGCAGCCTGGGAATTCAAATCGCATCGAATCTGAAGGCCTTTGGCCTGGTAAACCATAATGTGTGGATAGAAAGTAATCTAAGTGAGGAAAGTCATGTTTAATGACAGAATTTGCCCCTGTTGGAAGTAAACAATGATTAAACATAGAGGTGATGAAGTATATGAATAATCTAATTGAAAAACGAGGGGTACTTGGAGAAAGAGTGATGTTGATGATACCCTTTAATGTTGTAATGACTGCAAAAATCAGCGGAACCTTTGACCATACAATGCTCAGGCCTGCACTGAATAAGCTCAAGGTACGGCATTCCCTTCTCAGCGTCAGGCTTCTTATTGATGAAGATAATACAGCGTGGTATACATCAGAGAATGTTCCCGACTTTACTGTTGAAATTATTGAAAGAGATTCTGATGTCCAGTGGCAGAATATTGTAAAAAGAGAACTGAAAAGTGATTTTGATTTAACCAGGGGACCTCTTATCCGTTTTGCTGTGGTACAGGGAGTTAAACAATCTGAATTGGTCGTGTGCTGCCATCATATGATCTCTGACGGTATTTCACTGACCTGGCTTATTCAAGACATACTTACCTGTATTGCATATCCAGAAAAGGAAGTAGAAATACTTCCTGAACCTCCTTTGATTAATAGTGAAACAGTACAATCTCCACCTCGCATCAATGCGGCTGCCAGGGGAGTCATGAAGTTGATAAATAACTCCTGGAGAAAAAAGAATATTCAGCTGACTCTTGAAGACAGGAAGAGTCTTTACAACAGGTTTTGGGAAGAAAAAAATATCTGTGGTATCACTTCATTTGAATTATCCTGTAAAGAAACGGCAGCCCTTGTTTTGAAAACAAGAGAAGAAGGCGTTACCGTTAATTCTGCACTTTGGACCGCTTTTCTCGCAGCACAGGATGCAGTGCAGGACAGTGGTGAATTGTTTCGATCCAGGTCCGGAATGGCAGTGAGCACCCGTGATAAAATGGTATTGAAAGCCGGAAAAGCTCTTGGTTTTTTTGCTTCATCTCTCAAGGCAACACTCAAATATGACTCTAAGAAAACTTTCTGGGATATGACTCGAAAGTTCCAGAAAATAATTAAAAAGGAGATGAAACGGACAAATCCTTTTCAAATGATATTGACTGAATTGATTGATCCAGGACTTTTTGATTCCCTGTATTTTGAAAAATACAAACTTATCAACAACAACCTCTCCAGAAAGTTTCTTCAGAAAATGGCCTGGGATTCAATAAACTTCGGTTATGCAATAACCAATGTGGGAGCCGTACCTGTTGACAGCTCCTATGGCGAGATGAAGCTTGATTCTGTTTACGGCCCCGTTATCTATTCTGATGTTAATGAAAAAACTATCGGGGTTGTTACCGTTTCTGAAAAGATCACCTTTACTGTTAGTTACAATGAAAACCATCTAAGTAAAGAAACAATTGGAAGTTTAAAAGAAAAGTTTATATATTTTTTAAAGAAAGGTATCTCTGAGAGTTAATTGTTCATATCAGGAAAAAAATACTGGAGGATTAGATGGCACTACTGGTTATTCTCGAAGCGTTATTGATGGGAATTTTTGCAACTCTCTTTATGGATGCTGTCGCAGGTTTCATGGTAAAGAGGAATGCAGTTAACCCATTTCTTAAACCTGAGCTCATCGGCAGATGGTTCCTTTATATGTTTAGAGGAAAATTCCTGCACCAGGATATTGAGAAAACGCCACCGTTGAAAAATGAAAAAAGTTGGTGTTTTATTTCACATTATTTAATTGGCATAATTTTGTCGGGGGGATATCTTATTTTGCAGATTTTTGTGCCGACTATCAATGAACAGAAGTGGATGTCTCTATTGTATGGCATATTAACTGTTGTTTTTCCATGGTTCTGGCTACTGCCCAGTACTGGTTTTGGCTTTATTGCATCTAAATCTCAATATCGAACTGATATTATCAAGATGAATCTTGTTAATCATTTTGCTTTTGGCCTTGGCTTACTGATATGGGTTGTTTTATTTCATAACCTTTTTATCTGATCAAAGAATAATATCTTTAAAGGAAAATTTGCCGGAGAATATTTTAAAGTGAATACAATGTTCTCAGTCAGGTTATAATTTTAAACAAGGAGTAACTAATTATGAATTATTCTGATTTACTTAAACAACGACGATCTGTAAGAAACTTTGAAGAAAGAAAAGTACCCATTGAAGTTATAAAAGAAATAATTACAGAATCAACATATGCCCCTACTGCAAGCAATACCCAGGGATGGAAATATATCATTGTGAATGATAGATCTGTAATGAAACGCATATCGGATGAATGTAAAAAAAGTCTTCTTAAACGGATTGAAAACAATCCTGATGACTATGCAAAAAGGTATGAAAAATTATTGATGAAAGAAGATTATAATATTTTCTACAATGCTCCCAGTGTAGTCTTTATCCTGGGGGAGAAAAATTATAAAAATCTAATGGTCGACAGCGCATTGGCTGCATGCTATTTCATGTTTTCTGCCACTTCCCGTGGACTTGGAACATGCTGGATAAATTTTGCTGCAGTTATTGATGCAATAGAACTACTTGATGAGCTGAAGATTTCCGAAAACTGTCAGATTGTTGCGCCTGTTGTTCTGGGATATCCAGCGAAAATTCCGTCAATGCCAAAACGGAAAGAACCAGAGATTTTAAAGGTATTCGATTCGCTTGAGGACTCAGGTTAAAAATAAATCTGATAATATCAGGTAAATACAATTTAACTAAATTTAAAATTAAAAACTATCGGGGTTGTTGCCCTTTCAGAAAAGATTAGTTTTACTGTCAATTACAATGAAAAATATCTAAGCGATGCAACTATTGAAAGTATCAAGAAACAGTTTCTGTATTTTTTAAAGAAAGGGCTCTCGGAAAGCTAATTGTTTATATTAGGTAAAAATACTGAAGTATTTTATGGCACTACCGGTTATTCTCGAAGCGTTATTGATGAGAATTTTCAACTCTCTTTATGGATTGAGACCGGTTCAGGCAAAGATACTACGGATAAATGGAGGAAGTAAAATGAATAGTTTTATTGACCAGAATATCTGCAGTAAATGTTCACTCTGTAGTGAAGTATGCCCCTGTAAAATCATTCAGGTTGATTTCGGGGGAAACGTAGATTTTATCAAAGAGAGAGAGTCTTTGTGCCTCCATTGCGGTCAATGTATGGCCATATGCTCCACCGGGGCAGTTAAAATTTCAGACCTGGCTTACGGTGAAGAGATTGTGGAACTTCCCGCCAATTCAGTTAACAATGTGGACTTTACCGGCTTTCTTATGAACCGAAGGTCTGTGAGAAACTTTAAAGCTAAGCCTGTTGAAGATGAAAAGCTAGAGAAGATTCTTGATTCTATTAACTACGCACCCTTTGGAGCAGAGCCGGAAAAGGTGAGCATAACTGTTGTAAACAGCAGAGAGAAAATAGAAAGAACCCTGCCTTACATAGAAAAATTTCTCGATGACATTGTATCGTGGATTAAGAACCCGGTGGTCCGTTTTATGATCAGGAGAGCAAATAGTGAAGAGAACTTTAACACCGTAAAGAATCATTTGTACCCCATGGCCAAAGCGGAAAACTATAAGCTGAAACATGGTGACAGTATTACCCGCGGCGCCCCGTCTATACTGGTTTTTCATGCTGAGAAGGGAGCCGAGGCCCATACTAATAATATTCTTATTTATGCCACCTACGCAATGCTTGCGGCCCATTCACTGGGGCTGGGAGCTACGATGATTGAAATTGTGCCCCATGCTATCAACAGGGTAAAGGAAGTCAGGTCGCACTTTCAGATACCGGAAAACCATGAAGCGGTCATGTCGCTTGTCGTAGGATACCCAAGGTATAAATATAAGCGAACTGTCAGAAGAAAGGCACAGGAGATTAACTGGCTTACATGATAAGCAGGAGGAAATATAATGAAAATTAAATTTTATGGATACAACACCTTTATCATTGAATCAGGAAGCAAAAAGATTGCCATAGATCCCGGCGCCCTGTTCATGTACTTTTTCCGTATGACAACCCTGATCCCGAAAGAGCAGTGGAAGGGGATCACCCATTTACTGATAACCCATGGTGATCCGGATCACCACTGGCATGCTGACAGGGTTGCCAATGCATCAGGTGCCCCGGTGATTTGCAATAAAAGCATGGTGAGGGAAGTTAAAGGCAAAAAGCTGGTCCTGGGGCCCCGTTCAAAGGGTGTTGCCTTTACAACTGAGTTCCCGAATCTTCAGACCCTTTCAGTGGGAGAAACTATCGATGTAGATGGAATATCAGTGACAGGGCTCAAGGCGACCCACGGACCCCTGGTTATCAAAGCGGGCCCCCTGAAGAAGACAGTCTACCCGGGGCCCGATGAAAGAATCGGCTGGGGTAACATGGGCTTTAAAATCGAAGTAGACGGAAAGGTTCTGGTAAACCTGAGCGATTCGCTTCTTCACAGTTCAGAATGGAAGGATGCCCGCGAAGCGGATCTCCTGATGATACCCATCGGAGGAAGCGATGCCCACAATACCATGGACGAAAAAGAAGCCCTTGAAGCGGTGAAGTTCATAAAGCCGAAGGCGGTTATTCCCTGTCACTACAACGAGCGGGCCCTTTTTAACAAAAAGTATTGTCCAGCTAATGAACAGTTTTTCAGTCGTGAGGTGGAGAAGATAGGAGCCCGCTGTTTCATCATGCATGAGAATGATGAGATTACAATCTAAAGCAGATGATAAGAAAAATACTAATGCAGGTATAGACCAGTGAAAAAACGACAAAAAATCAGACAGGCTGTTTTAATAGTATCTTTCGTATTCTTTCCCGTTACCATTTTTTACTTTTCCCCCTACCTGCCTATTATGGGGGGTATAAAGGGGATAGTTGTGGGAAGCCTCTTCACTTTTCTGGCACTATTTGTCATATCCCTTTTCACGGGGAGGCTCTTCTGCGGCTGGCTCTGCCCGGCAGGGGGGCTCCAGGAGATGTGCTTTTCCGCTAAAGACACCCGGGTAGAGAAGGGGAACTGGATAAAGTTTCTCATCTGGGTTCCCTGGATTTCTGCGGTAACAGTACTGTTGGTGCGTTCCAGGGAAAACCTGAGATTCGATCCCCTCTACATGACATGGCATGGAATCTCTCTGCATTCTTTTTACAGCTATATTGCATTTTTCGGTTTTCTGTTCCTGGTAATACTCCTGGCCTTTACCGTGGGGAGGCGCTCCTTTTGTCATCATGCCTGCTGGATAGTCCCCTTTATGATCCTGGGGCATAAGGTTCAAAGAATGCTTAAACTTCCTTCACTGAAACTGTCTGCCGATGAAGATAAATGTAACAGCTGTACTCTTTGCACAAAGAATTGTCCCATGAGCCTTAATGTGGTAGAAATGGTTCATGGCCCTTCCATGGAAAACTCTGAGTGCATTCTCTGCGGCCAGTGCGCAGATAGCTGCAAGAAGGAAGTTATAACATATACTTTTAAGTAAAAGTTAAAAGAGGAAAGAGTAATGAAAAAAGTAATCATATTATTGGGAGTAACTTGTATTATAAGTTTCACCAGTGAATCGCTTTTTGCCTGTACCAGCTTTGCGGTCTATGGCAGTCAGGTTATCTATGGAATGAATTTTGATTTTTTAAATCTCCCAATGAAGTTTATCGCTTCCACACAGGGAGATATAACTTCCTTTCACCTTGCCTTTGAGCGGACCCTGGGTGACGTGAAGTTTTTTGTTAATACTGCTGCCATGAACACGAAGGGACTCTTCGCGTCATGCCAGGAGCTTCATCCCACCAATGAAAATCCTCCTGGCAAAAGTGATGAGAATCTCTTTACCTTTGAGCTCTATGATGCGGTTAACCGCTGCCCTTCGGTTAAAGATGTTCTTGAACTCAGCAGGGATAAACCTCTTATAGATCTGGCAGGCCTTACGCTGCACAATTTGTTTGCCGATACTTCAGGCATGGCTGTGGTCACCGAGGCGGGTGACAAAGAGAAAGCTGCAATAACAGAAAAAGAAGGGACGTTTATCGTGATGACCAATTTTCCCAACCAGTCGCTGGCAGCGGGAGATTTTCCCGATGAAGAAGAGAAGGGGGCCGACCGGTATATCCTGTGCCATGAGTATCTCAATGAACATGGCGATGATTTCAACATTGAGCATGGCCTTAAGCTGCTTGAAAAGGCCTATAACAGGGACCCTGAGTACCCAACTGGATGCTCTATGGTTTTTGACCCGCAGAACCTGATGGTATATGCTGCTCTCTTTCGGGATTTTGAGCATATCTGGCAGGTGTCCGTGGCGGATAAAACTGTTAAAGAGTACCGGGGCTTTGATACGGCGCGGGTCTATAAACTTGATGAAGAGGGGATACTTCTTTCTGATCTGACCGGGGTTACAGCCTGAAGTAATTATCACGGGGGAGAAAAACTTCCCCGTGAAAAAATGAAAGAACAATTTTAAAATCAGAGGAAGGAGTATAAAATGAAAACAATGATACAGGATTACTTTTACAACACCTGGATTCAGACAACCGGCGAAGGGTGGACGCGGAGACAGGTCTTTGCGGCATATATCTATGGATTGTTTTTTACCGCGGCGGTTGTTGCGTATCCCTTTGTGGAGAACCTGCAGTGGAACTGGATCCAGTTGACTGCCATGGCCCTGGTGGCCTGGGACCTGGGAACCGGGGTGCTTGGCTATAACCACCGGGCCATAAAGGTACGCCAGAGCGGCGAAGAGAAAAGGCTGCATTACTTCCATCACAACCTGCAGCATATCCACCCCCTGTTGCTGATATTTTTTCAGAACGAGATGATACTTCTGGCCCTTACGGTTTACTGGTTTGTTTCTTTTTTTATGTATGTTGAGTTTCTCGAAACAAATCCAGAGACCGGAAAAAGAAAACTCGGGGAGCGGGGTGAAAAGATTGTCATTGCCTTTGAGGTAATTTTAGCAATAGTTCTGGTTGTGCTCTCCTTTCATGTTCACAATGTTCCCGATAATTACCGGATCTTTGGGATCATGGTCTACGGTATGATGCCGGTGCTGACTCTTATCCTGATAAATCTTCCCGTTGCCTTTCAGAGGACTTCTTCGATTATGATGGTGGCCTCCCTGGTTGTGGTGAGTATGTTTATGAACATTCCCGAGGGTTTCGGATGGGTTATTCCGGTATATTATTTGAAGCTGCTGGCAGGGTTTTCTGCGCGGGAGGAGTTTCTTGCAGGTTGAGGAATATTATGAGTAAAAACCTGGAAAGAAGTATCACTATAGTATTTTCAATAGCAACAGTATTTTTTATTCTGGCTATGTCATTGAATGAAGGATTTTTTAACTGGACATTTGCCAGACATCACAATGTAATGAGCTGGTATATCAGGCCGGTAATTTTAATTCCTTTTATCTACTTCTCTTACAAGAAGCAGCCGGTTGGAATATCAGCAACAATATTTCTATTGCTAACAAGTATGTTCTGGTTTCCTGAGCCTGCCCTGGCCGATCCTGCGGTGAGTGAATTTCTGGCAATGGAGAAAGAATACTTAACGTCTGGCTGGTCGATGGTCAAAGTATTCTTTGCTTTCATTGTTGTATTCTCAATGGCCGGTCTAAGCTATGCATTGTGGCAGAGAAATAAAAAAGCAGGGATAGTAATTCTGGTCTTAATTGCTGCCGGTAAGGTCGCCTGGAGTGTTGCGGAAGGTGGTTCGTCAGGAGCATCTATTATTCTACCGGCAGCTATTGGTCTTGCAGTTTGTACAGCTTTTGTGTATTTAGTAGTTAAACGAAAATAATCGATAACATTTCACTGTTCAGATAGAGAGAGAAAAGATTATGAAATTATTTACCAGATTGTTTATCCCTTCAGGAGTACTGTTAATCGTCTTGAGTATGATACTTTTTTCACGTGCCCCAGCTTCTCCACCAGAGTGGAAAAAAGGAAAACCGAAGCATCATACCAGAGAGGGATTTCGTAATTACCCGGTCATTCCTGAAAGTAAAATGTCGTCACGTATACGTTTTATTTTTAACCGTTTTAAATCTTCCTTTACCATGCCCACAGTACCGAAAAGTCACTATCTATCTGAAAGAGATGCAGCTGTCCTGCTTCATAGTTTTAAAAACAAAAACAGCATAACCTGGATAGGTCAGAGTACTCTGCTGATTAAAATCGATGGTACATATATTCTTACCGATCCCTTCTTCTCTCAACTGGCATCACCTCTCCCGGTGGGCCCGGGGAGATATGCTGCACCGGGAATCAGCCTTAAGGGGCTTCCGCCTGTTGATATAATCATCATCTCACATAATCACTATGACCATCTGGATGCAGATTTTATTGAGGCTCTGCCGGGAAAAGAAAAGATCAATGTTTTTGTGCCCCTGAAGTTAAAGAAATTCTTTACTGACCGGGGCTACAGGCATGTTCATGAGCTCGACTGGTATGAAACACGCTCTATACATAATATTAAGTTGACTGCATTACCAATTGTTCACTATTCCAGCAGGAGTTTCAATGATAAGAATAAAACATTGTGGTGCTCCTGGGCAATTGTTTCGCCGCATGGGAAATATTACTTCATTGGAGATTCAGCCTATTCACCGACTATCTTCAAAAATATCGGGAAGAAATTTGGAGCCTTTGATCTTGCCATGGTTACAATTGGTACCTATGGAAACAGGAGATATGGTGTCAATAATCACACAACTCCAGAAGAGGCTGTTGCAATAGGGAGGGAACTCAGGGCTAAGGCACTTTTGGGCATCCACTGGGGAACAATTGAACTATCTGATGAAAATCCCTGGGAACCGCCTGAGCGGTTCAAGAAGTCTGCTGAGAAGAAGGGATTTTCTTCTGAAGATGTCTGGGTGATGAAAATTGGAGAGACGCGTATTTTATCCAAATAAAGGTTCTTAAAGCTTTTAATTGGGTGTTACAGGACTATTGCCCCTGGTACTTCAGGTGTGGTTTTTTTAAAAATGTTGAAGAAGCATGTGATGCAATTGTTACCTGTCGGGACAGTCTCTCATCATCAAACCCTGATATGTATCGATAAAAATTTAATATATATCAACAGCTTTATCATAAACTTAAAGGTGAGTATGATTTCCTGGCTGCATTACCATAAGTTAAAAATTCTTTATTCGTTGATATCTTAGTTTGTTCAATATTATGATATTTTCAATGAAAATTTTGGAAGGATAAATCTTTTGGATGATAGAATAAATAAATTATTATCGGGGATGACTTTGAATGAAAAAATTATACAAATGTATGGAAACAGGGGCGTACCGGCGATTTATTAAAAAAAATAACTATTTCAAGCAACGTCCCTAAAATAGTGATGATGTAAATCGCTAAGAACAGACTTTTTCTTAATATCCCAAGTCGAAAAATCAGACTTTTTAATATCTGGAGGCTCCTCTCCTGGAATAGCCTTAATCCCCTGATGAGGTCTCATTGAATTATAAAAGTTAATATATTCAGCAAGTATTTTACCAAGCTGATTTTGATTTAAGATAATAAAATTATCTAGCGCCTCATTACGAACAGTCCTCACAAATCGTTCTGCAATAGAATTCATGTTTGGAGCTTTAACCGAAGTTGCAATATTTTGAATGCCATAACTAAGATAATCAATATACATAAAGCTTGTATCCCGATCATGAATAAGATGAACAGTATTTTGAAAATTCTGCTCAAACTCAATAAGCTGCTGCTTAACAAATTCCCTGGTCGGGTTCTGGGTAATGGCAAACTGAACAATCTCCCGGGTTTTATGAGAAATCATAAAGAAAACATAATATCTTTTATTGAAGATTGTATCTACCGTAAAGTAGTCCATAGCAAACAAGGATTCGATGTGACTTTTTAGAAACTGTTTCCATGTAAAAGATTTTTTGATTTTACCACGAAGGCGAAAGTCACGAAGAATATTCTGTATTGTCTTACGATGAAGATCAATGTTGAGCTTCAGAAGCTCATCGCGGATACGCCGGGTTCCCCAGTTCAGGTTCCCATTCTTCATGTCAAGAATAAGCTTCTTTATCTCTGCCGGTACAGGCGGCCTGCCGGGATGAGTCCGGGGCTTAAAGAAAGTCCAGAAGTTTTTGATCAGAATACGCTGCCAGAGGAGCAGGGTGTTTGGTGAGATAATGGATATATTTGAGCGAATGTCGCCAATGAGATTCAGAAGGATAAGGAAAATTTTGTCAGTACGGGATACGTTTATACGTTTTAGGTTGAGCTTTCGCTTCAAGATTTCGTTCTCTTTTTTGAGCAGTATGTTTTCAATATAGAGAGTATTGTCTGGCTTGAATAGGGCGATGATGAGTTGAAGGAAGAATGTAAAGCGGATAAGCATGTGGGGCCTCTGAAATATGGTAATGTATTTGGTTAGCTGTCAGAAAAATATCAGAATAATTCAGGCAAAGCTTTTATCAGCTCATATCATCCCGCATACAAAAAGCTACAATAAAAATATCATTAAGTTTATAAAAGTGAGTGGTTCGCTCTTTCACGCGGGTCTCATGTCCTTCCATCACAACAGTTTGCGAATATTTCGTGATTGTAGTAATTTTAGATTTTTAATGTAAATGCCAATACTATTGGGGAAATGACCCCTGCGGATTGTAAGACTAGCTTTGGGTTGGTTGTTGCCAGTATTTAGAATTTCTATATATTTTTGAGGGTTATAATATACAAGAAAGTAAAGTATTTTATAATCTAAGTAGAAATGATACACGCGGACCCCAAAAGGCCCGCGTAATATTCTTCATCCCTTTACCACGCCAAGGGGCCGCAACTTTACCAGAGGCTTAATCAGGTCAAGTTCAGACTCAATGACCTCATCGATATCCTTATAGGCAAGGGGGGCTTCACTTAAATCCAGCATCTTACCTCCCTGACCTTTACGGCGTCCCTTGTAGCGGTGCCAACGGTCAAAAACAATACCATCCATGGCGCGATTACATTCATCAACTGTAAGAGTTCTGCATGCATCGGCACGCCCCAGGATTCTTCCAGCTCCGTGGGAACATGACTTAAAGGATTCAGGATTGCCGAGACCCTCAACGATGTAAGATGCGGTTCCCATGCTTCCTGGAATGATTCCCTTTTGTTTCTCACCTGCTGCTGTAGCTCCCTTTCGGTGAACCCAGACATTTTTGCCGAAATGATTTTCTCGACCTGCATAATTATGATGAATATTTATTTCCTGGAGAAAGTTAATTGATCCGATGATTTCGGTTACTGCCTCCTTGAAAGCTTCCATCATAATACGTCTGTTCTCTGCGGCATAGGCAAGGGCAAAATTCATATCCCGGATATAGTCACTTCCTTCATCTTCTGAGGGAAGAAAAGCCAGATTTTTGTCTGGGATGTTAGACTTCCATTTTTCATTCAGGTTCATGGCCATTGAATGATAATGGCTGGCAACACGGTGCCCAAGGTTTCTGGAACCAGAATGCAGCATCAGCCAGAGCATACCAGTATCAGAAGCCTGCAGCTCTATAAAATGGTTTCCCCCTCCAAGGGTTCCCAGGTTTCGTCTGTCCAGATTATGACCTTTTTCTGTGTACCACCCCGGCAAAGGGCCTGACAGGTTATCGAGGTATTCCTCGAAGCCATCCCATTGAGCAGGATTTTTACGGGCATGACCTTCACCCACAGGGACCTGAGTCTTGATGTAATCCATCACGGTACGAATTTGCTTCTTACCCTCAAGGTTTGATGCTGGGAAATCAGTTTCAATGGCTCCCATTCCGCAGCCAATATCAACACCCACAGCATTGGGGATAACCGCTTTTTCAGAAGCAATAACCCCGCCAATGGGCATGCCGTATCCTACGTGACAGTCAGGCATCAACGCAACATGGTGAAAGACCTCCGGGTGATTGGCCAGGTTTTTTGCCTGATCCATGGCGCCTTCATCAACTTCACCGCACCATGATTTGATTGGTTTTAATACGTCTTCATTATATACCCATTTCATTTTATCTATCTCCTGCCTGGATTCTCCAGGACTTTTCTGTTTCCTGTTCTACGTGAAAATCAATATCAAGGAACTCTTTGATAACCTCGATATTTGTTTTCGTATGAAGGGAAGGTTCAACGGTTCTGAAGCTTCCACCGCCCGCCATGGCAAAGGGAATCAGCAGTTGATCGGCCAGGTATTCTCCCACGGGAACGTTTGCTTCTAGATACTTTCGTGTCTCCTTCACTACCTTTTTGACCACTCGTTCCCGGGAAAGTCCCTTTTCGCCGAACGCAGTGGCAACATGGGTTACATGTTCACTTTCAACTTCCACAAGTACTACATTTCCCGGTCCCGGTGAAGGGACTTCCATTACTGCAATATCTTCATTTTCAAGAGAAAGCCTTCTTCTTACCAGATTGACTTCACTCTGTGCAATTTCTTCAGGAATTTTTGCATAGAGGGCAGTTGCCCTGCAGGCGACTTTCTCTCCCTTCTCCAAAATATCAAGTCGCTTCAAAGTGTCCACAGGCTTGACTGTTACTTCAAAACGTCCGCCCCCTGCGGGGAAGAAACCGTAGCGCTTAATTGAAGCTGAAACCTTTGGTCCCATGGAGTTTATAATCTCCAGAAAACTCCTCTGGAGAAAATGAAAGGGCGGTGCCATGGGATTATGGGTGCCTCCTTCAAGGGTAATGGTCGTTTCTCCTGAGGCTGTTAATAAGGCGGGAAGAAGGGCCTGAAGGACCAGAGTGGTGCTCCCTGCCGTACCGACACTGAAGTGGTAACTTCCCCCTTTAACGGTACCCGGTTCAAAAACTATTCGATCGGATCCTATATGGTCACCTGTTACGGTTCCTCCGCTTATTTCTACAGCCCCCTTTACTGCCGTCAAATGCTGACGAAGAATACCTGGTTTCTTTCTTCCCGCACGGATATTATAAAGCTCAAAGGGTTTCCCGGTTACCAGTGAAAGCCCAAGGCTGCTTCGAAGAATCTGTCCGCCTCCTTCGCCAAAAGATCCGTCAATGTGTATTATGTTTCTTTTCATAATTATGCTCTTTCTAATATTATTTATCTTTCAGGGAAGTGAAGACCATTGTGCCTTCACTTCCCCCTTAATTACTTAACTTAATCGCTTCTATTTTCTCTACTGCTCCGGCCCCGTTTTCAAGGGACAGAAGAATATCAAAGATGCGATCACTCCAGCCGGAGACACTGTAGACATTACCTTTACTGACCTGAAGGGGAGTTGTACCATATCCTGTCATATCGATAAAGTAAACTTTTGCCTCAGGGTAAAGCTTTCGGTAAGCTTTCCAGTACATGGCAAGCTCACTGAAACTGCCGGTATTGTAAAGCTGGCAGTCAGTGAAGAAAAGAATCCTGTCAAAGCGTTTCCTGGTCTTCAGAGCCCATTTTAGAACCCGGTACCCGTTGGTAGCATAGCCGACTTCTCCTTCAATACTGCGCAGGTAGTCTACTGCCCCGAGGATCCCTTTAGTCGGAAGATTCTTTACCTTCCAGGAGGAACCAAAAATTCCTGTGGTGACACGATCTCCAAGACGATTTTTCAACAGCATCGATAAAAGCAGCCCCACATCATAGTACTCGACCTTGCTTTGTGGAGAAAGTCTGGTCATCATACTGCCTGAAACGTCCGAAGCAATCAGGATATCTTCATCTTGAAAGAATTCGATGTTTTCAGCTGATGACCGTACCGCTGCTTCAAGGGCATCAATAAAGATACCGCTTCCTGTTACCGGTGAAATTTCTCGATAAGCAGAAAAGAACCTGAAGGGAAGCTGCTTCGATTTACGAACCCTGTCAGGGTTGCTGATAATACGGGCAGCCTCTTCAAGGTGCTGCCGTGATACCGATGCCTGCAGAATGTTTCGCAGGTTTCTCAGCAGGGCCATGTAACCGACACGTCCCGAATCTATCAGCTCTTCCCATGTTTCCGCGTTGTTCCCCCGGTATGAAACCTGGACTTCCCAGGTATAGGGAACTGAAAGGTTTCCCGATACGATTCGGTCGAAGAGCTCCTGCTGCTTTTTATCCTTCGCCTTAGGGTGAGTCAGAAACAGGGCATCCTTCAAGGTGATTTCACCTTTCCGGTTGTATCGGGCAAACTGGTATTCATCAAAACTATTAAAAGCTGAACCAACGCCTTTACGAACCTGGTTGCTGAGACGCTTCAGTTTTTTTGCCCCCTTCCTTTTGTTTACCATCTGGTAGCAGGCCAGGGCTTCGGTAATCCCGTCAGCACGGGTAATTACCCGTTCAAGAACTTCTGCGAGGCCTTCAGGATGTCCGTTACGAGCAAGCTCCATGACAAGCAGCAGGGGAACTGAGCGCAGGTGCATTTCTTCCCGGGCATAGACTGCCAGGCGTTTGACAAATTCAGGCTCAGTTTTTCTAATAAGCTTCTGCATTCGCTTCAGCTGCTCCTCTGAAGATTCATAAAACTTGTCTTCCATGAGGGAAGTCACGACCAGTGCATAGAGTTCCTGTTTCGCCTCACTTCTCCAGGCTGTTGTTCCTTCATGGTTTACACTCTTGAGCCTGTTTCGTACATTGAATTTTGCCATTTTTCCCTCCTTCCTGTTGTTATTAGCAGAGCCCGTCTCCGGGCTCTGCCGGGGCGGCATGGGGCGGGGGATTTGAACCCCCGTAACCACCGAAGTATCTCTCTGCTGCGACACGGCTTCTCCTGCCGGTAATAAACGCAGAGAGAAAGCCCCATGCTCTTTGGTACGGGCGGGAATCGAACCCGCGACCAACCGATTAACTGTCGAAGTAACTCCCGTCTACGACACCGGAATATTCCGGGTAACAGGCGAAGGGAGTATGCCGCTCTACCCACTGAGCTACCGTACCTTACGTTTCTGTGCATATATATTGCAGGTTTCGTGCCAAAACTTGTAAGATCAGAATTTATTTATTAAAAAGCTTAAAATAATTCAAATTTCTAAAGATATCATGCATTTCAGTTTATAAATGAGGGAAGTTTTCATCTTTTCTGCCGGAATCCTGAGGCTCTGACCCGATTCACCTGCTGCTGAGAGGCTCTGACCCAATCTTAAAAGAAAAAATCTTTACATTTTCAGGAGGTTTTATAAAAATAGCTATTAAGTTAGAAAATATTCTAATAGTTCGGTTATCTGGAAGAAATATAAGATTCTCTCTCTGGGAAAGGAAGAGAAGGAAAAAAGGTATGAAGAATAAAGTTGTCATCAGTCTTCTCGGCTCAACCCTTGACCAGGGATACGGGGCTAAACGGTGGGAGCGATGGCGCCCGTCGGTTTGTATCTGCCAGCATGAAGACCTTCTGGTTGAACGTTATCATATTCTCTACCAGGAGCAATTCAAGAATCTGCTCGACCTGGTAGTGAAGGACATAAAGACAGTTTCACCGGAGACGGAAGTAATTCCTCACTTGATGGAGTTTGATGATCCCTGGGACTTCGAAGAAGTATATGGAAATCTTTTTGACTTTGCCAGTGATTTCACCTTTGACCCTGACAACGAGGAGTACCTCCTGCATATAACAACAGGTACACATGTAGCCCAGATATGTATGTTCATTCTTACTGAGTCTCGCAACTTTCCCGGCAAGCTGCTTCAGACATCGCCGGCAAAAGATGCCTGTGGAAGTTATACTATTATTGACCTTGATCTTTCCAAGTATGATCGCCTTGCAGCTCGTTTTCAGCAGGAAATCACAACTGATATCTCTTTTCTGAAGTCGGGTATCGAAACTCGCAACCATGAATTTAACCTGCTCATTGAACGTATTGAGCACGTAGTACTGCGAACCCATGATCCCCTGCTGTTAACAGGATTCACAGGAGCCGGGAAATCACAACTGGCCCGCCGTATCTATGAACTGAAAAAACAGAAAGGCCGGGTAACCGGGGCATTTGTTGAAGTCAACTGCGCCACTTTGCGGGGTGATGCTGCCATGAGTACCCTCTTTGGTCATAAAAAAGGCGCCTTCACTGGTGCAATCAATGACCGTCCCGGGCTCCTCAAATCAGCTCATGAAGGGATAATCTTTCTTGATGAAATAGGGGAGCTTGGGCTCGATGAACAGGCAATGCTGCTTCGAGCTATTGAAGAAAAAACTTTCATGCCCCTGGGATCAGACAAAGAAGATACCAGCAGCTTTGAACTTATCTGCGGGACCAACCAGAATCTAAAAAAGGCCATCAGAGAAGGCACCTTCAGGGAAGATCTTCTGGCCCGAATTAACCTCTGGACCTTCAAGCTTCCGGGGCTTGCACAGCGACGTGAAGACATCGAGCCAAACATTGATTACGAACTGAAACGTTACGAAGAAACCCATGGGCGACACGTTACCTTTAATCGTGAATCCCGCTGTGATTTTATCGACTTTGCTGTTTCTCCAGGTACTCCCTGGAAATCTAATTTCAGAGACCTCAATGCTGCCATTACCCGTATGTGTACCCTCGCTACAGGAGCCCGTATTTCTACAGAAAATGTTGCAGAGGAAGTTTCACGTCTGGTTAATCAGTGGCGGGAGCCTGCCAATGAGGATGAAGCTTCAATTCTTACCCGATATATCTCCAGGGAAAAAGTTGAAGAGATGGATCTCTTCGATAGCCTGCAATTGGAAGCAGTTCTGAAAATCTGTAGCGAAAGCAGCTCCCTCTCTGAAGCAGGGCGTAAGCTCTTTCAAGCAAGTCGTGAAGAGAAAAATCATACTAATGATGCTGATCGCCTCAGTAAGTATCTTGGTAAGTTTGGGTTGAAGTGGAAGAATTTACATTGAAAATATGTTATCTTATAAATGAGCAGCACTATTAAAATGTTAGTGACAAAAATTAATAAGATGCCAATGAAGGATATTCCATTGATCTTTCTAACGATGATCTATATTTTCAAACAGGTTATATATACAACATGATAGACAGCAAAATCAGAAAAACTATAGAAACTGTATTACAAAACATCGAGAAGAGTAATAACGTGAAAATTCTCTATGCATGTGAATCAGGCAGCCGAGGGTGGGGATTCCCTTCTCCTGACAGTGATTATGACGTACGCTTCATCTATACACACCCAAGAGACCATTATCTTTCAATAGATAATATAAAAGATACAATGGTATTTCCTATTGATGATGAACTGGATATTGGGGGATGGGATATCAAAAAGGTTCTTCAGCACATAAGAAAATCTAATCCTGTGATGGGGGAGTGGCTTCAAAGTCCCATTGTATATATGGCCGAGGAGAAAATTCAAGAAAATCTCTTCAACCTGGTGAAAGAATACTTTTCTCAAAGAGCGGCTCTTCATCATTACCTTGGTATTTTGAAAAAATATCATGAAGACCTGGCTGGGAGTGATGAGATAAAGATTAAAAGGCTGTTTTATGTGTTGAGGCCACTTTTGTCTGCTCTCTGGATAAGAAAATATGGAGAAGTCCCTCCTATGGAATTTCATGCTTTACTAAAATTAATCCAGTACAACTCCAATAAAGATAAAATTTCAGAAATACTGAAATTGAAAAGTCAATCAGATGAATCATATATTCTTTCTGTTGACGCTTCATTGAAAAAGTATATTGAGAAACAATACACTAAAGCTGCTGCTGATGCTGAAAGTTTTGAATTGAAAGATGTCGATTCTGAAAAGCTTAATGAATTCTTTGTTTCTTTGCTGAATTCTGTAGGATAGTACCATGACTTTAGATGATATTAGAAAAAATAATTTAATCATATACGAATGTATAAGTGGAAGTAAATCTCAGGGGCTGGATACTGAAGATTCAGATACCGATATAAGGGGCGTCTTCATCCTACCGGAAGATAATTTCTTCGGTTTTGATTACATTCCCCAATTAGCCAATGATACAAATGATATTGTTTTTTACGAATTAAAGCGCTTTGTTGAACTCCTTGTAAAAAATAATCCCAATGTCCTTGAGCTGTTATATATAGATGATAGGTTTGTTGTTTCAAAGCATCCACTGTTTCAATTATTAAGGCCTGAACTTTTTCTCTCTAAGCTCTGCAAAGATACCTTTGCCGGCTACGCAATGGCTCAGATTAAAAGAGCCCGGGGATTAAATAAAAAGATACTTAATCCAGTCCCTGAAGAGAAAAAGTCTATCCTGGATTTTTGTTTTATCATTAAAGGGCAGAAATCTATACCCGCATTAAAATGGCTGGCTGAACGTAACTATAAGCAGGAATTATGCGGACTTGCTGCTATACCACATGTGAGTAACGGTTATGCTCTTTTCTATGACGAGAAAGCCAGGCTTGGATACCAGGGGATGATTAAAAAAGAAAGCTCAGACCTTTTGTCAGTTTCCAGTATTCCCAAAGGAGAAACTTCTCTCGGTACACTGTACTGTAATATTGATGGCTATTCATCATACTGTAAAGATTATAAGGAATATTGGGAATGGGTAGCGAAACGAAATGATGCACGATATAAAAATACTATCGCCCATGGTAAAAACTATGACGCTAAGAATTTAATGCATACTTTAAGGCTCCTTGATATGGCTGAAGAAATATTAAAGGATAATAAAATTTCCGTTATGAGATCTAATCGAGATGAGTTATTGAAAATTAAGGCAGGGGAGTATACCTACGATTACTTGATGTCAGAAGCGGATAAAAAAATCGAAAGAATAAATGAACTATATGAATCCTCTTCTTTGCAGGAAAAACCTGATAAAGAGGCTATTGAAAATTTATTGATTCGGGTAAGGAAGGAATTCTATTCCTAAAAAAATGCTTTTAAATATGAATATGGAAGTCAAAGGCTCATGAAAATGAAAAATAAATGCATCACATTATTAACAATAATTAATCTTTTCGAATTACCAGTTCTAGGTAAGAAGCTTTCTGATGGGGAGAAATTCTTAAATGCTGCGAAAAATGGGAACCTCACTACAGTACAAGAATTGATTGGAAATGGTTTAGATATAAATGTAACAGACCAGTATGGACAAACAGCTCTGATGATAGCTGTAGAAAATGATCGTAATAAGATAGCAAAATATTTGATAATTAAGGGGTGTAATGTAAATAAAATCACAACAGCCTATGCTGTTGACTTTTCAGCCTTGATGGTAGCGAGCTGGAAGAATAATTTACAAATCGCAAAATTTCTACTAAAAAATAAAGCTGATGTTAATATATGTGATGGTGGCCCACTTAGAAGGGCTGCTGGTTATGGGCATATGGAGATGGTTAAGCTTCTTTTGAAAAACGGGGCAGATATAAATGCGGGTATTAAAACAAATCAGTACACAGCCTTAATGGTAGCAGTAGATGAAGGACATTTACCTGTAGTCCGATTTTTAATAAAAGAAAATGCCAAAGTAAATGCACATTTAAAAGATGGAGATACCGCACTCTTTTTAGCTGCATCAAAGGGAAAACTGCAAATAGTAAAAGAATTAGTTAGAAATGGCGCAGAAGTAAATGTTGTTGAAAAAGAGTATGGCTGGACTCCCTTCTTAAAGTCATGCACGAGAGGATGGTTGGAGCAGGCGATATTCCTGTATAAAAATGGTGCTGATATTAATGCTGAAAGCAAACATGGGAATTGTGAATCTTTAGCTAAAGAGCAGAATTATAAGGATATAATTGAATTTCTCAATTCAATTAAGAAAACAGAATACAAAATAAATGTAAATCATGAAATTAATAGAGAAATTTCAAACATAATTAAAAAACAAAATAACACCTTATTTAAGAGCCTTAAAGAGAATAAACCAAAGATAATGTATGAAATGCTTGTTGAAGAAGAGAAAAGGGAAGGGGTTAAAAGTATAGAAAGATTTTATTCACATATTCATGGGGAGTTTAAAGAGAATAAGACTTCAAAAGTAAATGATTATCACGTAAAGATCCTTAAAAAGGGGCGTGGACAAAGAGCGATAATTCCAGATTCAATAACCGGCAATTTTTTTATCAATGTCCCAACAGGTAGTAGTGATTCAGTTGTTTCACTTCATGAAATTAAAATAAAAAATGGAGTATACCTTATTTCTATTATTTATATGAAAAGAAAGAGCCGTTGGATGCTATATAGTTTCAGGATTGGGAAATATAAGTTCTATGGAATGACAGCTGCAGACATGTATAACAAGGCAAAGAAAATGTACGAATTAAATCATAAATTAAACTCTTTTCTTTGGCTTACAAAAGTTGATCCTTATTTAAAACCTTCCTCATTTATCTCTTATAATAATAGTGAAGAAATAATTGCCTTTCGGTTTAAAGTGCTTTCTGAGCTAAAGGCAAACTATACATTTCCTATCGCATTAAATAAAATAAAAACAAAACCAGAAATATATTCAGTAAATAGCGTTTTTGTTAAAAATGAACTGATTCCTGTAGTTGTTTACAGGAGTTCTATTTATTTAAAGAGTGAAAAATCTTTACGTAAGGAAGCAACTTCAATTACAAAACAAATGGAAAAAATCTTTCCAGGAATTACTAAATATCAAAAGAATATAATATTCCAGATCTTTGCTGACCAGAAAACCGATCCTGGTAGAAAATTAAAGAGTAAGGCGCTGCATATCGATATAAAATAATATAAATAGCCTCTTTTATTTTTTCAAGATTCTTATAACTTCGATTCTGTTTGCAATCTCTGCACATTCCAAAGGAGTTGCCCCCTTTGGCAACCTGAAGAATATCCCATCTATTTTTTTTACTATATCTTCCGAATATTTGATATCTTTTGCAATTTTAGCCTTTCGGTTAGCACCATTCTTTACCAACAATTTCACCATCTTGGTATTGTCATGTACTGCGGCATAGTGTAATGGAGTCATACCATTTTTATCAATACAGTTGATTTTTGCATTATTCTTAAGTAAATATTTTGCAGCACTAACAGAATCTTCTTTAACAGCAAGATGTAATGCAGTAAGACCATCTTCATCTTTATCATTTATATCAATATTGTATTTGAGAATTGTTTTTAAAATCTTTGTGTTTGAGCCGCCCTCAACTGCTTTATGAAGAACGTTTTTACCATATCTGTCATGACCTTTAATACTTGCTCCAGCTTTCAGCAGGTATTCGAAAATTTCTTCGTTACCTTTTTCGCCTGCCCTGGACAAAGGAGTTGCTCCAAAACTATCTCGCACATTTATATTGGCTCCCTTTTTGATTAGTAATTTTACTATATCTAAGGCATCATATTGCTCGACTGCTCGATGTAAGGGAGTGAAATCACAATTTCCTTTTATTGTGACATCTGCACCATTATCAATAAGATATTTTGTTGTTTTCCAGTGGCCAAACCTGATCGCTAATGATAAAGGTGTATCTCCTTTATTGTCTCTACTATCTAAAATAGCACCATGTTTCAGTAGTATTTTAATCGACGACAGCTTTCCTTCTTCAGCTGCACTGTGCATCGGGGTTTCACCGCTGTTATCTTTTATATTAACATTAGCTCCCTTTGATAATAAATATCTAATAATTGGTTTATATCTTTTAGTAGAAGCTATATGTAATGGAGTTAATCCATCATTAAGTTTTATATTAATATCAGCTCCCTGCGCGATTAGATATTTCATTGCATTTAAACGATTGAATGCTGCAGAAAGAAACAAAGGAGATACTTTTCTTGAGCCAACTCGAATATTGATTTCTGCTCCGTTTTTAACTAATAATTTTGTAATTTTTAAATTGCCTGACGCACATGCTTCAAGTAGGGGAGAAGTTGTGTGATTCATCTGGTATGAATCTGCAACTATTTCTGCGATTCCTACGACAACACCATTAACATCTCCTCCATCATTTATCTTTTGGGTGACTTCATCAGTATTACTACCCCTAACGGCCTTAATTAGTTCTATGTTATTACTTCTGTTACAGGAACAAAATGATAGAACTAGAACAGCAACCAAAAAACTCAGGATTAATTTTTTCACAGAAATTAGACCTCAAGATTATTATATTTTTCATTTGATAGAATCGATATGCATACAAATAGGTAAAAATAGCAGGAACAAAAAGTCAGAACAATCATGAAGAAACAGTCTACAAGGTACTGATAGTATGTATTTATAAAGAATATTACAACCAGATATTTGAGCATATAAAATATGAAAAACAGAATTGAGCCCATCGATACTAGCATCAGATAGGTTTTAAAATTCTTAAAGATCATTAGCATGTTCATATATACAGAGCGTGTAACGCTGACTTTTTTATCTATCAAAATAAGTGAAATCGGAAGAAAGAAAATCAAAGTTATTGAAAGAATGGTAAAATAATATGATGAAATGGTTTTTATTGTCTCAGGTTCAACTTTCCATTCATAAATAACTTGTGATTCGCTGATTGATAAAAGAACGGCATGTATTAAAAAAAAGAAACCTATGCCAATAAAAAAGCTGAATACAGGAATGAAGCTATCGGTGTATTGGAAATTTTCATTTTCCGAATAATCATCAGCCTCAATCACTTCTTTGCATTTGCTTATGGTATAAATATTCAAGAATGTAAAGATTACTAATATCGCAAATATAGGCGCAATATAGAATAGTACCTTGCTAATAACTGGAATATATGGATTTGCCGACGCATACTGGAGAAGTATTGATACGGCATAAAGAGGGATGATTATTGCATAAGAGGTAATGAATATTTTTTTAATTCTTTTATTAGTTTCATTATTCTTTTCATCGTTTTCAACTTGAGAAGTATAACTCTTTTTAAGCTTAATTAGTATAAAAATGGATATAATAATAGCTAATGATGAAATTGAATTCTTAGCAAAAAATGGATATGGTGTAGCAACAGTATAAAATGAATTTTGTAGTGATGGTAATACAGCATTATTTAGTAACATAAGGAAATCTGAAAAATTATCCGAAATGTCTTCAAGCATCCTAAGTAAATATTTGAATCCAAATGTCATGTTTTGTGATTTGTTAGTAAATAGTACAATGTAACTTTCAATATAGCTAAATATAATTAATATTACAGGAATGAATATTATTGATTTTGCCTTAGATATTACTGATAAGGTTTTTTTATTGTATTCTTTCAATTGTTTTTTCATATCTTTGTCCTGAGTTGAGTAGAACTAAAAAACAAATTGCATTAGAAGGCTTGGTATCTGGAAACCTTTATAAGCATGTTTTATTTATCAGTCCTTCAATAATAATCCTATCTGTCTATCCCATTGTCGTGAATTTAGTTCATCAGACAACAACTTCATATTATGAGATATTTCCTGCTTCAAATCATCATGACATTTAACATAGACATTGACCTTTTTGAAAAGATAATTTTCAATAAAATCGACAACTTTCTTATACTTATTGTAGTCTTCAACGATAAGTTTCAATGCCTCATTAAGGCAGACAAAAAATGATTTATTCAGTAGGATTGATAAAAAGGAATGAATCCTGTCTGCTTCAATGAAAGATTGTTTATGGTTTATAATTTCTGCTGAAGTACAATTGTTCTGTATGGCTTCTTGAACTATATTACCAATTTTTTTATTCCTGTTTAAAAATTGAAAAAGGTCATTTTTGATTAAGTCAATCTTTTTAAGCCTTATAAAACCATAGATAGAAGCCAAGAGTATTTTATTATTTTCTGCATTCAAGCCATTCTCGAAATATCCTACGTCTTCATCCCTTGGGAGATCACTAAGAAAGATGAGAAAATCATCATGATTCTTAAAGTTTTCCAAGTAATGTTGACGAGCATCTATGTTAAAATGCTTATTGGCAAAATATTGTGCTGCTGAACGGATTGATGAAGAACGATCAGTAAGAGAATCAATAATGTATTTTTCATGCTTATCTGAATCTGAGAGATAGATTTTGTAGAAAATGTATCGCCTGATCCTATCTGATTTATCCTTTTTGAAATGATCTAGGTCATCTAGAAATATCTTCCTAAATCTGTTTTCAAAAACTAAAATTCTATTGTTGGGATCTTTGTCAGCCTTCAGCAACTCATAGGTTAGGTTAGTATCTTTGTCTATCCGAATGGAGTAAATGTATCTTCTCTGCATAGAATTCAGGGAAGATATGAACTTTTTTGCATTACTTACTAACTCGTCCCAAATGTACTTGTCAATAAGCGAAGGGGATTCTAAAACTCGACCAACTTCACGATTCTTGATTTTTACCATGAGTGGTATATTTTCAAGATAGTGTTCAACCGTGAATAATTTGTAGTTTTCTAATAACCATTTGTCAGCAACGGCCTGGATTGCGGGTACCCAATCCAATAGACGCATTAGTATTCGATTAATATCTGAAAATTCTAAGTCTTCAAAAAGTAGTTTTAAGTATCTTTCTCTTTCATAGCCATCATAGTGGCATGTTCCCAGCCAGATAAGATGCTTCCTGAAATCAGGATCGAAGTTGGATAGATTCTCTACCTCAAAAAAGAAACGTTGTTCGGTGTTGAATTTTATTTTATCGAGGGGGTTTTCCCTGGTAAGATTATGAAGTGTATTATAATCAGTATATTGTTTTTTTTTGAAGAATTTCATGGTTTTTCTTTGTCAGTAATATGCCTTAAATAAGTATGATTTTTTTACTTTGTATCATCCTTTGCTAAATAATCCACTATAACCTGGTACTCTTTCTTATGCTTCACCATTATTTTGGCTAAATCAAGAGGAGTTAAACCTGCAGGGAAAACTTTTCTCATTTCTTCACTTTGTACAGTACCAGTCTTTCCATTCGGGGCAGCACCATTCTTTAATAGAAGCTGTATAACATCCAGCCTTCCAGAGAAAGCTGCTATATGAATGGGCTGCCATCCGTCTCCATTTGGTTCGTTGATATTTGCCTTATTCTTGATGAGATATTTTATTACTTCCAGGCTGCCAGAGTTGATGGACAAATGGAAGGGGCTATTTTTGGCAGAAATAATATTATTCCCTTCGCCTATATTATAAGAATATATTGTTAGACTTTTTCTGTTTGAAGAAGCTTTTGATTCTATTAACAGATTTATAATATCAAGATTGTTATGAATGATTGAATAGTGCAGCGGAGTTAAACCCATCTCATCGCCAACATCAGGGTTCTTGTAATGCTGTAAAACCGTTTTTACAGTTTCAGTATTATTGAGATAAACAGCATAGTGCAGGGGGGTTGTCCTGGTACATGTATAGAATGAGCCAGGTTTTATTTTAATATCAATACAGAAATTATAATCTGAAATAGTTTTATTTTTTAGTATTCTAGTGATTTCAGCAGACTTATTCTCTTTAATCAATCTGAATAATTCTTTTGTCTCATCTTCAAATAAAGAATTAGAGAGCCCGAAAGCAGTTCCTTGTTTAGCGTCTTTCTCTTTTAAATAATTGATTATTTGTGAGTTCCCTTTTTGTATCGCAATATCTAATGGAGTAGTTCTTGAATATGATATAATATTTATATTTACTCCTTTTTCTACCAGGAGTTTTAGTGTTTCAAGATTTCCCTTCGAAACAGCATGGTGTATTTCATTTTGGCCTAAAATATTTAACGCATGAATGTCTGCTCCCTTCTGTATAAGTAAATTCGTCAGTTTAACATTATTCAATATTACGGCTTCACTCAAAGGCGTAGTTAAATATATATTTTTAGCATCAATTTTTGCTTTATGCTTTAGTAATAATTCAACCATGTGCCTTTGATTCTTAAAAACTGCTGAATGCAATGGTGTATTTCCATAGTTGTTGTCAATATTTACTTCAGCTTTATTCTTTAATAAAAGTCTTACTATTTCAATATTGGCGGAAAGTACTGCAGTTTGTAAAGGGGAACTACCGTACATACCTTTTGCATTAATATCAGCACCAGATTTTATAAGCAATGCAGTTAATTCAACATTACTGTTTTTAGATGTCCAGTGTAAAGGTGTGTCGTTGTAGGTACTTTTTGCATTAACATCTGCTTTTATAGAAATTAAATATTTGGCTATTTCTTTTTTGTTTCTAAAAACAGACATGAGAAGTGGTGTGAAATCTTTGACATCTTTAGCCTCAAGAGCAGCGCCATGACTTATAAGCAATTTAGCAATTTCTAGATGTCCAAAATAGCAGGCCCAATGTAATGAGGTCTTTTTTCCAATATCTCCAGCGTTGATTTTCGCACCATTTGACAGCAGTAACTTAGCAATCTTAATATTCCCAAATTCTACTGCCCAGTGAAGAGGTGTTTCTCCGTATTTATTCTTTTTATCTAAGAGACTTTTATTACTTATTAGCACCTTTATTTTCTGGGTATCATTAGCTTTAATAGCTAAATGCAAAGGTGAATTCGTATCATTTTCATTGTTCGCAAGTATAGGACTATTGAATATTACAATTAAAGATGCTATTGTTGTAAGAAAGTGTCTCATTATATACCTTATATATCTATAGAAATCCTTTTTTGAAAATTGTTCAAAATTTCTTAAGCTTGATTGTAATTGTCATTTAGAATGTGACACATGATTATTTGGGGAATAAAACAACATATCTGATTATATTTATTGATTGTTTTTCTATTCTTTTAATAACGTAATGCTTCCCGTTTCCATCCCATGAGTAAAAGGGAAATCATCTTCAAAGTTTCCAGCTTTGTAAAGAGAATGAACTATTTCCTCAACATCTTTTCTTGCTTTTAGTGCATTATTCTCTGTACAAAATTTTTCCCAGCTAGTTGGTTCAAAACCATTAAATTCTTCCTTTTGATGTTTCCTTTCTGACATTACTTTACTAACTTTAATAATTTCAGATTTTCCATGCGCTATTTCATTCCGAAATCTAAATAGGTTTTTCATTACTTGCCATGGCCGACGACCAAAATTAATATCAATTTCAAGTTTCTCAGCTATTATATTCAGTTTGCTCAAAGGGCTTAAACTTTCTAGGTTTTCCCAACTCTTGAATACTTTTATCCCTATATGGTTTAGATAAGCTTCAAGAGTGAATGCGGTAAATGTGAGGCTTGCCATAAAATGATAAAAGCATCCCTCTCTATCTTCTTGCCCTTTAATTAGGTGAAAATAAGATGCTGTCCAGAGAGAACTGTAAGTTCTTACCTCTCTTTCTTTCTCAATCTTGAGTTGTTTTTTATCCATTTTCTGAATTGTAATTTTAAATGTTTTATAAATACGGTTTTCTATAGTATGTTGCTAAAACTTAAATGAGAGAATATATCCATTGGCCAATAGTGATTAAACCGATGATAAATACTGCAAGTATAGAAAGTAATACAATGAAAAATGTGAATCCACTCCATCCATCATCTAATTCATCCTCATCACTGAGAAAGAACTCATCATTAAAACATTTTAGACCTAAGAATGCTCCAAGCTTTCTATTCACTTCACCATTTTGTATGGCTTCATCTATTGCTTGTTTAAGCAGCTCTAGGCCTTTTTTATTGCCAACTAAATAGTCTTCATGCTCATCCCAGCCGGACCAGATTTCTGGCTCAACTTTCTCTTGTTTGCTATCCGAATCCATTTGCCACCTTTTCTAATTAAATTAAGGAATGCATTCACTAGAGTTATAATACAAGCAAAAAATACTTAATTAGTGTTTTATTTCATCAATTGATAAAGAAGGGGACCTGTCTGGGAGGATATTTGTAGCTTATTTCACCCCAAAACATTGCCGAATGTTGACACAATGTTGACATACACCCTGGTCAGCACTGCTAGCTATTACAACTTATTGCTCCCGAAGCTTCGGGAAAGAGTGGAATTTGTTGATTTTCTGACACAAAAAAAGACTCTGTAAAGGTTTACAGAGTCTTTTAATGCTTCTTAAAGCTTTTTATTGGGCGTTACAGGACTTGAACCTGTGACCCTCTGCTTGTAAGGCAGATGCTCTCCCAACTGAGCTAAACGCCCTCGTTTGTTTCCTGTTCGGTGATCTTGCTTCCTTTAAAAGCGAGTACCGTTTTTGAAGGAACGTTCAGGATACGTTCCGCAATAGGGGAGTGGACTTTTCTGGCTTTTTTGACTGCCTGGTAAAAAGTACCAAAACCCCTTATTTCAACTTTTTGGTTATCGTTGACGCTTTCTTTGACCTGGTCAAGGAAAGTATCTATAACTTTAGCAACATCTTTTTTCTTTATCCCGCACTTGAGCGAGATGAAGTTGACTATTTCAGACTTAGTCAATGGAAATACCTTAAGCCTGCTGCTGAAGAGCGTTAACCTTCTTGGCAAGTCTGGATTTTTTCCGTGAGGCAGTACTCTTGTGAAGAATACCTTTGCCTGCGGCGGTGTCGACAATTTTAACGAATTTATCGAAAAGATCTTTAGCCTGTGCATCTTTGGCTTCGACTGCCTTCATAACATTTTTTTGGGCAGATCTGATTGTAGACCGAACCTGACGGTTCTTAACTCGAATTTTTTCGTTTTGTCTGTTTCGTTTCGTTTGTGATTTACTGTTAGCCAATGTGTATATCCTTTAGAATAAGAATGTCTCATTTATGGTATGCAAATATGCGAGCAACACTGAAAACTGTCAAGTAAATTTGGTAAATTTTTTTAAAAAATGAGACATAATCCGGAAGGTTGCCTTTTTTAGCTATTTCATGTCGAGAAAGGTGTTCAGGTCATAAAAAAGGTCCAGCCAGTCTTTGTTGTCCCCTTCAATAAGGGAAACCCGGGCATCCCGCTTCATTTCTTGCAGCTCAAGGCGGCGTACCGAGGCCTGCTCGAGACTTGCCGGTCCTTCTATATAAACCAGTTTGTGGGTTAAACGCCATCCTGCGTATTGAGGTTCTTTCAGACACTTATGCTCACTGACATCCCGGTAGGGGTCTTGTGTCATTCCCGTATAAAGAAATCCATTGAGTCCGCTTGCTATGATATAAACGTAATAATCATTATTTTCTGCACACATATTTACTTTCCCGTCATAAAATTTGCCCAACCGGGACTGATAAGCCTGCGATACGGCCTCGTGTATCGTAGAAATTTCCAGCGGTTACCGGACATTTGTTTGAAATTTTTTACTCTGAGTAATCATAGGTTATCGTTCCGTCTTCATAGACATCGGAATAATCACCGACACTGAAATTGACCTTCACCATGTACCGAAGCCCGATGTTTTTTCCTTCGACTGCCGCTGTATTTAAAGAAAAGGTACAACTGGTAACCGTAAGAAAGGTCACCGTATTATAGGCAAAAATGGCCCCTCCGTAGGATGCATCGGTACTGTTTCCCGTGAAGGAACAATCAGAAATTGAAGGGGAAGTACTGCCTATTTGAGAGGCGTTATCATCAACATAGAGAGCCCCACCGTACCCTGTACTGGAATTACTGCTGAATACACAGCTGCCGCTGAACAAAGGAGAGGCGCCGTAGTCGATAAAGACAGCTCCTCCCCGGTCAGTTGATGTGTTTCCGCTGAAGGTAGAACCGGTGATCACTCCATCTGATCCGGTTCTAAAGAGAACTGCACCGCCGCGGACCGCCTGGTTATCGTTGAAAGTACAGCCTGTGATTGTGGGTGTTCCGTAGTTATAGCAGGCAAGGGCGCCCCCTTCAAGGGCATAGTTGTCCTGAAAGATACAGTTATTCACCGTGGGATTATTTGCTTCTTCTGAACTTCCGTATATAATCATACCGGCTCCCCGCTGGTGGCACCAGTCTCCGTCAGCATATCCATGCTGCACCGTAACCCCGTCAAGAAGGGCGTCTTTTCCCCCGGCGATTACATGGTATGAATTGCCTGAATCCAAAATGCTGTCTTTATCAATGTCACCGGAGAGTATTGTCACATGAGCGGAAACATCCCGATTTCCTGATTCATCAGCGGCGTAGCCGCCGTATACTGTCACACCCTCCTTGAGAACAAAGGCGGCCTCCCGGTCTCCTGAATCCGAAGGATAGTAGGTACCCGCGGCCACCAGTACTGTGTCTCCATTTTGAGAGGAAGTCAGGGCGGTCTGAAGATTCAGGTGCGCGTTATGCCAGCTGTCACCGCTTTCTGTACCGTCAGTCGCGGTATAATCTACATAATGCGTGGTACCGCTGCCCGTGGTGCTGGAAGAATCATAGGGATACCCCTCGTAGGTCCGGGAAGTGAGGGCCGTAATAGCGGTTTCATAGCCTGAAGTGTCACGGCTGGCGCTCCATCCGAGGGAAGTATAGTCTCCAATTGGTTCATAATTACCGTCACCGTAACTGGCAAAATAATCCGACAGGTCACAGGTGCCGTCTACGGTTTCGACTACAGAATTACTGTCAATATTCAGTGCACAGTCGAGCCAGTTTGAGATAGAGGTTCCCGAAGCATCTGAGGTGTTTCCCATTACGAGGCTGTACATTATTTTCGGGTCATTGCTTGTTGATGTCTGCCCGTCGGTTTGTCCCTCGGCGCCGTAGGTCCCCTGGTAGAGGGCTGATCCTATATCCGCGGCATTATTGTTCACCATGGTCACATAGAGAAGGGAAGGTGTCGATGAACCGTCACTGACCAGGGCTGAACCCCGCTCGGCTGTATTATGAGCAAAGAGCACATTGACGAATGTAGCCGAACAGCCCATGTCACTGTATACCGCGCCTCCCTTGCTTTCACATTCATTGTCCAGAAACCGGCATGAAATAAAGGTGGGATTGGTGAACATGTCATTATTGACGGCACCGCCGCGGCCTGTGCCATAATTATTTTGAAAGATACAGTTTTCGAAATATGCCGCGTCATAGGTATCGGTTGCGGGAAAACTACGGGCCACCATATTGTATACGGCGCCCCCCTTGGCGGCATAATTGTTTTGAAATGTACAGTTCTTTACTGTCGGAGCCGCCTGGATATTCAGCATCCCGGCACCGGCGATATACTTTACACCTTCAAGGATGCGAAGTATTTCGACCTTCTCTTCATAGGTGATAATACCATCAAGGGATAAGAAGTCTGAAGGAGTCTCTCCGGCAACTGCAGCATACCCCATCTCAATGGTGAAGCCGTCAAGGGTTGCCTCATCGGCACCGGTGACCACGTGGTAGGAATTTTCACCATCACGAAGGCCGTCCTGATCGATGTCACCGGAAAGTGTGGTGACATGTGATGTATAATCCCGCTCATCCCGGGAGGTTTCTGTTCCTGCAAAGCCGCCGTAGACTGAAACATCTGAAACCAGGGTGAAGCTTTCGGTTCGGTCAGTGCCGGTGGTGGGATAATACGTCCCTGCGGCAACCCAGATCTCGTCATTGCTCGATGCGCTGGTCAGGGCATCGGTGAGGGAAGTGAAGGCGTCAATCCACGAGGAGCCATTGCTGATCCCCGAGGCTGAAGTATTGACATATATGATATCGCCTGAACCGCCCCCTGAAGAGCTGCAGGCGTTTATGACAAGAACAAGGAAAAGCATCCCTGCCATGAATGTACTTTCTTTTTTCATTGTAAAATGTCCTCATTGCTGTTTGAACCGGGAAGAGTTAAAACTTTACCTGCCCGCTCTGAAGGCGGCTCAGGTGCCGCCTCATATGTTGTACAAAAATCCGGGAGAAACCGGTCATTTTTCAGGAATTTTTTTATTATAAGATAAGAAAGTTAAAGAATGCCCTCCCGGGCATGGCAAAAATCAGCAAAAACCCGATGATCATTAACCTCTCTGCTCCGGTAAGACCCCCTTTTCAGGCATAAAGAAGCATTTTTTTATCAGTGAGAGATCCCAGGAGGGGAGGGCACTTCCCGTTTTGATGTCTTTATAAAGAAGAAAAGTGCTTATGGAATAGCAGGAGAGAAAAATAGTATTGACAACTCATCAGATGAGTAATATGAGTGGCATATAATAATAGGTTTTCTGTTAATGATCACCAGAAAGGAAATAGGTTACCGGAGGCCCCATGAAAGATATAAAATTCACACGGAAAAAATTCATTGCAGTTTCTGCCATATCAGCAGCTACTGTAGGCACAGGATTACTGTGCAGCAGTGATTCAGACAGCAATATGGAGAATCCCATGAGAGCGAAAGCAATAGACCCCCCTCAACTGAAAAAATCACGGAAAAAAGTAAGGGAAGATTCAAGAACAATCCCCGTACTGGCAGAAACCGATGTGCTGGTCGTCGGGGGAGGCCCCTCAGGTCTTTCCGCCGCCCTTTCGGCAGCTAAAGAGGGAGTTGACGTTATTCTTCTCGAGCGCTACGGCTTTTTCGGTGGTGTTATCACCCAGGCGAACATGGGATCGACCAACTGGTACCGCTATGCCGATACGGTTGACGCGGGAGGCATCTGTACTGAATTTGAGACAAAGGCGAAAGAGATGGGGGCGGCCATTGATCCCTTTAAGACGATGAAAAAGATACCCTTTGTCACCGGAATGCTTGAAAAAGAGGGGCTGATCAAAGACGGGAAACCGACCTACGAGATGCTTGATGCTGAAATGTTCAAGCACGTTGCTGATACCATGCTTCTCGAGTCGGGTACGGTACCGGTGCTCCACTGCTTTGCTGTCGGAGCCGTTATGGAAGGAAATAAGATCAAAGGTGTCATCACCGAAAGTAAGTCTGGCCGCCAGGCGATTCTGGCCAAACGGGTTATTGATGCCACGGGAGACGGGGATATCGCGAACTTTGCCGGCGCCGCTTTCACCAAAAGTTCCCGTGAAGAGCTGATGGAAGTTACTTCAAATTTCAGCGCCAGTGGTGTCAGTTTTCTTTCTTTCATGGCCCACAGTATGACAAATGTCAGTAAAATGAAGGACTACGGCTTTAATACCTCGGGAAAGGAAGATGAAATGTCCAGCACGGTTCTGGTGAAGCCCTTTGAGAAGGCTAAAAAAGCGGGGATGCTTGAAAAAGACTGGGAAATAATCAGCTGGTGGAATGGTCTTATTGATGGGGGAGAAATTCTTTCAGTCAACGCGGTGCATATGCACGGCATTGATCCCACCGATGTACTCGATCTGACAAAAGCTGAAATGGAAGGAAGAAGAAGGGCGGTCCTGACCATGGACGCATTAAAAAAATATCAGCCCGGTTTTTCCGATGCCCGTATCCGCAACTTTCACACCGCTCTTGGAACCCGTGAATCGAGAAAAATTAAAGGAACCGGTACCATTACTGAGCATGATATTAAAAACCAGGCACGCTTTAAGGATTCAATCGGTGTCTGTCCCGAATTTATCGACGGATACAATAACCTCTACATACCGACAACGGGGCGGTACTTTCAGGTTCCCTATGGAATAATTCTTCCCGAGAAGGTTGATAATCTCCTGGTGGCGGGCAGGGCTGTTGCCGGTGACAAAGTCTCCCATGCCGCGACACGGCAGATGGTATGCTGTATGGTTACCGGTCAGGGAGCCGGTGTGGCTGCGGCAGTATCAATCAAGAAGAAGGTCACCTGCCGAAAAGTTAAAATTGCTGAAGTCCAGGAGAGTCTTAAAAGGCAGGGCGTTAGAATAGCATAATCTTTTTGCCTCAATGCCCGGCATGTAGTCAGTGCATTGAGGCAGAAGGTTTTTTTCTATACTTCCTGAATAAATCGTGAAGAGTCAAAACGAATCCGGGGGGTATTTATTCCTCCTTCTGCTCGTTTGCCCGCAGATATGACCATCAAGACTATACTATCCTTGGGCAGGTCCAATAACTTTTTTATGCGCTTCGAATCGAATCCCTCCATTGGACATGTATCAAATCCATAAGCCCTGAATGAAAGCATGAGATTTTCAGCAGCCAGGGCTGTAGACTTTACAGCCCATAGCTTTATATCTTCCTTAGATGTTGATTCTCGTATCATCGGTTTTTTGAGGCCGAGGAAAAAGGCATATAGCTTTTTAACAGGGCCCAATAGTCCGAGAAAGCCAAGGCCATACAGCAAAGGGACTATTATTTGATAATAGGTAACCAGTTTTCTACCTGTTGGGGTTTCATATGACGCGTAAATCTGTTTCATTTCTCTGGCATGTTTTTTCCATCTTTTGGGATGGGCAACTATCACAAACAGTTCGGCAGCTGTTCGGGCAGCAGATTGAGACAGGCATATTTTGATCAATTCTGACTTTTTAGCACTGCTCTTTACCCAATAAAATTCCCATGGCTGCAGGTTAGAAGAATTTGGAGCCAGGAGGGCATTTTCGAGACAATCTCGTACTATCTGTTGCGGTATGGGACTGTCTTCATAAATGCGTACTGACCGTCTGGATGTAACTACCTTAATAAATTCATTAGTTTCGATTTCAGGGGCATTTTCTATATATACTGGAGTCTCTTTTGGTTCCGAACTGGTATTCATATTCCATTCCTTTTAATGTATAATTAATATATGGTGTGCTTTAAGGGGGAGTGTGCAAGGTGATTAACAAAGCTCCTGTACAGCCATTTGAACATGATTGGGGATTGTGCAGCTTTTTCTCTTTTTAGTATCTATATGTACTCCCAGAATTTCTGTCTCAGCTGAAATCTCATTTGCCTGGCAATTTATCATTTGATGCTTAAATTTTATAGTTTTGCTTTTGATTTCGATGACCTGTGATGCAATATAAATTGTATCCCCGGGAAGGAGTTCTTTGAAATAACTAATATGCTGGTCAACCGCGACCATCCCTTTATTGTTATTTTTAATATAGGAAGAAGTTATGTTTATTTTATTAAAAAGCTGCCATGTTGCATCATCAAATTTTGAAGCATAAAACTGAACATTCATATGCCCCATGTGATCACATTCCCATGGATATACTGTACCTCTATAGGTCTCAAACATAATTTTTTCCTTTATATTTATTCAGCAAATTTATCGAAAAAGCTGAGAAATACTCTTTGAAAGGCCTGCATATCAGCTTCAGTATGATCTTCCTTAATCATCTCATTTACTCGTTTTACGGTTTTTTGTGTCTTCTTTATTTCTTTAATACCTTTGTTTGTAATTGATATATTCCATTTTCTCCGGTCTGACTCATCTGGTATTCGTTGTACAAATGCTCCCTTCTCAAGACGGTCGATAAGCCCGGTGACAGTTGAGTTTTCAATATGAAGATATTTTCCAAGTTCATTCATTGTCTGGGGATTTTTCACCATCAATGAAAAGAGTATTGGCGCGTGTGACGGGGTAATTTGTATGCCGTCATTTTTAAATTGATTGGCCAGATAGTTTTTTAACAGGTGCTGACCAGTGGAAATTATATAAATTAATTTATCTCGATTAACCACAAAATCCCTCTTATTATATTTAGCTTGACAATAGTTAGTATGCTAACTATTGTCAAGCTAAATATAATAAGAGGGACAGGTTTTTCTTGAGAATGATTATAGGAAAATGGTTCAGGTTGACGGGAAAAATCAAGCTTCCCCTTCTTGGGGTAGTGATCGTACTATCCTTCCATTTATTGAAAAAATGGGGACTAAGCTTGAATCCTGCTACTTCAGGGTACCAGGGGTAACTTCTATATCGGCTGATACGCTTAAATACAATTACTGTGCCAAGTGTGATTCGACCATCCACTATCGGAGTATCGATTATCCTGAATACCAGTTTTTGTCTATGAGAACTGGCCCGGCGCCATCTTCGCATAACCCGCACTCCTTAGAGCAGAACCGGGTGGGGCATGCGCTACAGCTATGTTTTTGTCAGGTTGATGTATCGGTCTATATATTAAATCTAAATCCAATTCCTGCATTTATCGAAAAGAACTGAATAGGTCCTTTAAGGTTATCAAAAACTATATTGTAATCGGATCCTATTTGAAAAAAAACAGTTTTAGATTGCAACTCCAGATTATATGATAGTTTAAAACCCAGGGCAAGATAAGGATAGAAAGCATTTAATGTTTTATAATATGGGTCTTCACCTAAAGGGACTCCATCGACATCAATAGTATTAACCGATAAACTTTCTCCAACAGAAATTTTAGGAATAAATGAAAAAGATGAAAGAATTTTAAATCTATAGTTGAAAGTCAGCCCAAACGGAATAAAATAACTGTTCTTGACTCCGATATATTTCCCATCAAATAACCAGAAACCACTCTGTAAACCGATTTCCAAATTGGACACGAGCAGATTATTTATTATACCTTCAACAAGAACACCACCACCAGCATTATTTTGATTTACGATTGAACCGGAGACCGGATAAACAAAAGATGGAGAAAACTGTATCTCCATTCCAATATTTGGAGTAGCAATATTACTATCTTCTGATTCATTGCCGTTATTGCTTGCAGACCGAACTACAAAGTTATAGCTTTTAGAAGTAGAAAGGCCTTTTTTTTCGAACAAGTTTTCTTTTGTTTCGCCAATTAAAAAATACCCATTTTTGTTGATGAGGTAAACATTAAAGATGTTATTTCCCTTTTCTTTTGGCTTTTCCCATTGAAGGAAGACAGTCATTTCCTTCAATTTTTTATCTACAGACTTTTTGCTTTTTAAGTTCTTTGGCTTTACAGGTGCTTTGTTGAGGGCTATTTCGACTTCATTACTTGGACTTGATTCATCGTTAAACCTGTCAATGGCTTTAACTATTAAATGGTAGACTGTATTTTTTAATAGTCCTGCAATAACGAATTGATTGTCCGTGGTTTTTCTAAGAAGTGTATATTTGATATCATTCTTTGTTTTTATGTAAATATTATAATGGCTCGTTTCACTATATGGCGCAACCCATGTTAAAAAAACTTTTTTCCCATCACTTCGGGCCTTGAGGTTAGACGGGCTCGTTTTGGTCATAAAAAATACATTCTTTTTTAAAATTTCAAATTCATTGGGGTTGTATAATTTGCGCCGAAAGTGATAAGAATCATTATCCTCATAAACCAGGTACGCCAAAATTTCACCACCTTGTTTTAGTTTGATAAGTTTTTTTCCGAAATCGAACTCATGATAAAGTACCCTCGATATCTTTCGAGATTTTACGATTTTTATCGCCCCATCTTTTTTTTTGTACTTGGTAATGTTTTTATTTGCGTTGATAATTTTTCCTTTTACGATTTTCCCATCTGTCATAAAAAGATAATCTGCATATAACTGGTTCCCCGAAAAAATTATCGAAAAGAAGAGGGTTAGAAAAATGATATTTTTAAGAGCGGCTGATAATAAATTATTTTTTTTCATATTCAATTTTTAATTATTCATTCCTTTAAGTAATAGAAAATAATACACTGCATTTTCTGCGTGTTATTTGTCAAACAGTTATGCTTTATCGGAATTTAATTATGATGTAAAATTCTGATTAACGAAATGGTAGCTTTTCCAATACTTATACGGTGAATTCATCAAAAAAGTCTGGCTTTTTTCCCGGTCGAATTAACAATGGTCATCTGCAATATAGTTAAAATTTTTGTATGGGAATCGTAAATGAGAAAAAATATTGTCGCACTTTTTATAGTATCAATTTCGTTGTTTTCATGTGACAGCATCTTCTCAAGTGCCCAGGAACCAGTCATTTACGTAACTCATGATAGCTATATCATATCTCAAAACGACATTATAGATTTAGGGAAAACAATTTCATATGACTCTATTGAAAATATATATACTGTATCCAATATTGGAATAAAACCTCTTAAGTTGATATCTATATCCATTGACGATAGAAGTAACTTTTATAAGTTAGATACATCTGGTTTGCAGGAAAAATTAGAATTTGGTGAATCTACAACATTTACTATTTCGTTTTGTCCTAAAGACAATCTAGGGTATCCTGCGAGTGTTCAAATTTTTTCTAATGACGGCAGCAATTCAACTTTCAATTTTCAAGTTTCAGGGAAATCTTTTTACCCGGTAGCCAGTGGGAACGAAAACTCAATTGTTGTTAACAGTAATGGAAATGTTTTTATTGTAGGGTCAAATAATCATGGCAAACTGGGAATAAATCAAGATTTTACTGACTTCTCAAGAATTTTTATTCCCATTCAAGTTCATGGAGCAGATAATTCAGGCCTCCTCTCCAATATAAATATTGTCTCTCAAAAAGTAGAACACATTTTAGCTCTTGATGCTGCTGGAAAAGTATATGCATGGGGAGATAACCAATATGGCCAGTTAGGAGACGATTCTTCTGGAATGGATAATATAAGTTTATTTCCAAAATTAGTAAAAGGTCCTAATGGTGATAATACTATATTATCTGAAATAACTGCAATCTCTACAGGATATAGTTTTTCATTGGCTTTAAAGTCAGATGGAACTTTATATGCATGGGGAAGCAATGAAATGGGCCAATTGGGAGATGGAACAGAAGGTGATAATAATATTACAACACTTCCCACATTAGTTAAAGGGCCTGAGGGAGGAGATTCTGTATTAACTGACATTATTTCTATCGCAGCGGGCAATAATCATGTTTTAGCTCTGAAGAATGATGGGACTGTTTTTGCATGGGGAAAAAATAATGTTGGACAGATTGGCGATGGAACTTCGGGCCAGGATATATCTGGATGGGTACTGAAGAGAGTGATTCCTGTTCAGGTAAAAAGCGCAGAAGATAGTTATTTAACAGATGTTATAAGTATTAAAGCCGGTGATGATTTTTCATTAGCTCTAAAAGCAGATGGGACAGTATACACCTGGGGCAGTAATTCTAATGGGCAATGTGGTGATGGAACTTCCGGTACAGAACGTTTATTCCCTGTACAGGTGAAAAATAGTGACGGGACGGGTTTCTTGCAAAATATTAGATCAATATCAGCAGGAAATCAGCACTGTCTTGCTTTGACAGAAGACGATACAGTATTTTCCTGGGGATTGAATAATGCGGGGCAACTGGGGGATAGCACTTCGGGAACCAATAGGTTATACCCGGTACAAGTATTGGGGATAAATGGCACAGGAACGATGCTTAATGCAATTACGGGAATTGCTGCAGGGAATTATATATCTACTGCAATAAATAATCAAGGTGACGTTTATTCCTGGGGAAGCAATTCTTCAGGGCAGCTGGCAGTTGGTACATCAGGCTTTGAGAACAATAAAAGTATTCCTGTTTTGACATACTTTTTATTTTAAATTTATAAAATCAAAAATTTCTGCAGATGTGTATAGATAAAAAAGTTCTTTGGCAGTCGATACTCTGATTCTCTCACATAAAAGTTTCCGGTAATCTGTCTTATGAAATAATTTAGAGCTTTCATCCCCAACGAATAGATAAACTTCCCCCACCCAAAAAAACCTTTACACTTGCAACTTGTACCTTTCAACTTTTTCTCAATTATCCATAATAAGCATCCGAAACATGCTGGTTGCGTAGTAGTAGACCTTGCACTTATGACTGCCGTTACCAAGAACCTTTGAATAAAAAAGAACCTTTGTATCGCCCCTTTTATAAGAACGAATGGTTGTCTGACCGTTTTTTTCTACAGAAGGAGGGCCGAAACGTCCCTTGAGGCGCTGAAGGAGCACGTCGACCGCCGGGGCATGTATATTCCCCAAATCATCAAGCACCGTGTAGAGACGCTGGTTGACAAAGAGGTAATCCCTGATAATGGAAGCCCGATGCCTCATGACCACCATTTTCGACTCAACAGTCGGGTCGACAGAAAGGATGTAGCGCATGATTTTGTTCCGGTACCGGGGGCGCTCTCCGGGAGTAAAGCGCCGCAGGGTGATTCCCGATGATTTATTTTGGGATACCAGGGAGTTCATTTTTACTCCCCAGGTATAACGGGGTATTTCACTCCCTATGAGAAGCGGGGCGGTAATGACAAGCGAGAATATTATCATTCCCTGCAGGGAGTATCTCTGTAGTGTCTGGTTCATTCAGGTTGATTTTCCGGTTTCTGTCTCTGTTCTTGATTGTATCTTTTAGTCAGGTAATATGTCAAATGATAATACGTTAATAGTAACAACAGCACTATTGGGCAATTAGTTTTTATAATATACGCAAAATAAGGAAAACCGGCAATGCGGTACGTCAATAAAGAGGCTGAAAAGATGCGGGTTGCCTACTTCTACCGCCGTCTCATCAGGTTAAAAAAACTTAGGGTGGGAATAAAAGAGGCAAAGGGCCTGGTGGGGCCCGATACGGCATATCATCTTTATCGCAACCGGGATACCAAAGACCCGGAGGATTGATGCTGAAATCACACTTATGGGGAGATTTATTAAAAGATTTCTTGACTCACCGGTGCCATGTAGCATATTTTAAGGTATATCATCAGAATCTATTGGCTCCGGGAGAAAGACTATGAAAACTTCAGGACTGATTCCTCTGCTTGCAGCAGTCATGGCGCTT
>Ga0209692_10000616_pt1 | contig 73519 bp, 67 predicted proteins | sample tdDd472_FD_187129 | JGI IMG/M metagenome (GOLD analysis project Ga0209692, IMG submission 187129) | Marine sediment microbial communities from the Atlantic coast under amendment with organic carbon and nitrate - tdDd47.2 (SPAdes)... | ecosystem: Environmental > Aquatic > Marine > Coastal >... | reverse complement strand
CAACCCAAAGTTTTCGGTGATCAAAATTTTTACCGGTCAACCTATCTTCGCCGCACAAAAAAGCACGTCTGACACAACGAGATACGCAGTGGTAATAGGGCGTATCCGTCAATGAAATTTGATGTTTTCGGGCTGTTGGCATAATGATTTTTGTTTGTAGATGACAAAAAAAAATAGCATATCCGTTATTTAAGAATTTTTGTATCGGATATTTCTGAAATTAATGTAGGAGAAATCATAAATTGTTGTAAGAATATTCCGATAAATTGGTTATAATCAGATGGGTGTCTTGGCTTTTTCTTGGCTTTTTTTTTTCGGATACAAAGCCTTCTGGTTCATCTCCATATGCACGGGGTACACGGTCCGAACCGTATACCAGTCACCACTGGAAGAAGTTCATACCCATGCATACAGGAAAGAGAACTAACTCCCAGGTAATCCCATTACACTATCAAATCTATCCAGAATAGCATTTTCATCGGCGGAACTAAGCGGTTTTTCAAGGTTATCCAACTGCGCCTTATACATTTCATAGACCCGTTTATCTTCAGTGGAAAGCTCACTTTTGCTTTTATCACTAAGACTTAAAAACCGTAACACTTTTATTAGGCGGTCCCGAAATGGGTATATTGACATTCGATTACGATCGAATGCAGGTCCTATAATAAAGTCCTTGACCAAAGGTTGCGCTGCTGTTGAAATAGAAATTAGAGTAGCTCCTGAAACAGGTAATCCCAGGCTTAACAATGTACCTACTGCTATGGCAAAAGCAGTAATAATATCATACACAGAACTGACATTATCGACACTGACATTATATTGTTCAATACAAGCTTTTATTACCCAAGTACCATTTTCAACAAGGTTCAGCCCTTCACGTCGATTCTGATCAGTATTTGGATAACCTGAACAGGCATACACCAATATTATTCCTCTCACCATAAGAGCAAACCCCACAGCCGTTAGGGCACCTAAAGGGTCTGCTTCCCAATAAACACCTGCATTTTTTTGCTTTACCAATTGATTATTGGAGTCATAACTTTGTCTTAAAGGAGCAACAAGATTAATTCTTTCATACATATAATCCGGTAATAATGTTAGAACTTCCCTAACAAAAACTCTGATATTGTTATAGTCTCTACTTGGCATTTTTCCATTGATTCTTGTCCTATTTTCAAGAACGTCAAAAGCAAAAGTTAAAGTAAATTCAGTCAATACTTGCGTGAGAATTCGCCGGGATAAAAAGCTAGACTCACGATCCGATGCTTCATCCTTATCTGGAAAATCCATTTGTTCAGTACCATCTCCCCCAAAAAGAAAGGCTTCCATCAGCGCTAAAATTTGCTCTTTGCTTGGCTGGTTAACTTTTGATAAGTCAAGCGAAATATATTGATTTTGAATATGATCTTGCTCCAGTGCTTTTAGCATAAACCCTATTATGCGGATGTTGCCCTCTTTAGTCTCAAAACTATGTGCATAATTCCTCAGCTGTAAATTCTCCTTCCATAAGTTCAATGAATAAGCTCTAATGTCCCACTCTCTTTCCTCTTGGCTTTTGGCATACTTCCACTCATATACCCACCAAGAAGGATCATTGTAATTATTTTTACCCCAGTATGGACGTTCTCCTAATACAGAATAGTTCATCTGTCCTAACAGGACTTCATCTTGAACTTCCCTTCTTCTAATACTACCTGAATTCGGATTATTTACGTGCTGCTGAAAATCATTGATAGTGATATAACCATTCCGATCGGTATCCAATTGATTAAACACACTGGTTGTGATCTGGGTGGCGATACCAGCATAGCCGGACTGCTGCAAAATTTGGCTCATTTCGTTTTGAGTAATGTAACCATCTCGATTCAAATCATAAGATTGAAATGCCTGCTGAACACTATTTTGAAAGTAACTCAACAATTGTTGAGTGATCTGTTCTGATTGGCCATTAGACTGCTGAGTCCCTGCCTGCTGCTGGAAATCATTGATAGTAATATAACCATTTTGATCTCTGTCCAACTGATTAAATACACTCGCGGTGATCTGGGTCGCCATATTACCGTAGCCGGATTGCTGCAAAAGCTGGATCATTTCGCTTTGGGTAATATAACCATCTCGATTCAAGTCATAAGATTGCATCGCTTGTTGAACATTGCTTTGGAAATAGCTCAGCAATTGCTGAGTAATCTGAGACAACTGACCATTGGACTGCTGAGCCCCCACCTGCTGTTGAAAATCATTGATAGTAATATAACCATTTCGATCTCTATCCAGTTGACTAAATAGGCTTGCGGTTGTCTGGGTCGCCATATTACCATAGCCGGACTGCTGCAAGAGTTGGGTCATTTCACTTTGAGTAACATAACCATCTCGATTCAAATCATAAGATTGTATTGCCTGTTGAACACTGCTTTGGAAATAACTCAACAATTGCTGAGTTAATTGGGTTGACTGACCGTTGGATTGCTGAGACCCTACCTGCTGCTGAAAATCATTGATAGTAATATAACCATTCCGATCCCTATCCAACTGATTAAACACACTTGCAGAAATCTGGGTTGCCATATTACCATAGCCGGACTGCTGCAAGAGCTGGGTCATTTCACTTTGAGTAATGTAACCATCCCGATTTAAATCATAAGATTGTATCGCTTGCTGAACATTACTTTGGAAATAGTTCAGTAATTGCTGAGTGATCTGTGCCGACTGGCCGCTGGATTGTTGAGCTCCAACCTGCTGTTGAAAATCATTGATAGTAATATAACCATTCCGATCCCTATCTAACTGATTAAATACACTCGTAGTGATCTGGGATGCCATATTAGCATAACCGGACTGTTGCAAAATTTGGTTCATTTCATTTTGGGAAATATAACCATCACGGTTCAAATCATAAGCTTGGAATGCCTGCTGAACGCTATTTTGGAAATAGTTCAGTAATTGCTGAGTGATCTGTGCCGACTGGCCGCTGGATTGTTGAGCTTCAACCTGCTGTTGAAAATCATTGATAGTAATATAACCATTCCGATCCCTATCCAATTGATTAAATACACTCACGGTGATCTGGGCCGCCATATTACCATAGCCAGACTGCTGTAAGAGCTGGATCATTTCGCTTTGGCTAATATAACCATCTCGATTCAAATCATAAGATTGTAGTGCCTGCTGAATATTGCTTTGGAAATAGCTAATTAGTTGCTGCTCTATTTGATTCATTAAAAACTCTCCGCTTGATAGTAAAATTTAGCTTTATTATTCCGTGAATTTCTTATCTGAATCAGAGCCCCATTATTTGCTCAAAATTATATGATTAAATAGCAGGCTCATTTATTGTCATCGGCTTTAATCTGGTAGGTGTGATTTTTCCGAATGAATCCCCTCATTAGATTAGGCATTGTTTTAAAGGCAGCATCGGTAAATCAGAACTACTCAATGAGCATTATATCCATATTTAGACCATCCTTGATATTCTTTACGTGAAACGAGCTTGTTTTTTTCGTTATGGCTACAATCAATGATCGAATCAGTATAAGACTCAGACAGTTTTTTCAAAGTTATACAAAACTACAATATGCATGAATTTAAGTAAATACATACTTATTAACTTGTTTACTTTATATTTAATTGAGTTTTATCGATGCAATTCACTTTAACAAAATCGAAAAATCGATAGGGTCAGTGACGTTGATTTTTAATTTGAAAAAGTCAATTCCATCTGAACCCATTGATTTCGACCTAAAACAAGCAAATCAACATTACTGACCCTTTCGTTCTTTCGTTCTGAAAGATTACACCCGGGAATACGGTCTATTGTCCAAAGGTTTCCACCTATCTGACTAAAAGGAGCTTCGATGATTTCACGCCGTACTATGCTTAAATCGGGACTGGTGATGCTGAGCACAGCCGCGCTTCCCGCTGCTACGCCACTCCTAGCTATGTCGAACCGTTATGGTATTGTTGGAAAGCACGCACCAGAATTGAAGGTGGACTACTGGATTGACGCGAAGGGTAATGAGACACAATTTAGACTCGCCGATCACGAAGGGAAATGGGTATTTTTGAAATGCTTCCAAAGCTGGTGTCCGGGTTGTCATTCTCATGGACTACCGGCACTCAAACAGATATCTGAAGCTCTGGCCAGTAACCCGCAAGTTGTATTTGCCGGCATCCAAACTGTATTTGAGGGGGAATCAATCAATACTATTGACAAGGTACGAGAAATCCAACTGCAGTACGATCTCAAAATACCGATGGGACATGATCCCGGTGATGAGAGGTCTTTTACAATGATAGATTACAGAACCGGCGGAACGCCATGGATGATTTTGATTAGTCCAACTCGCAAAGTCGTATACAATGGTTTTAATATCAATCCGAATAAGGCTATTGAGTTCCTTAAGGAACAGACCAAGGGTTCATCGAAGACTTAGGTAATTTCTTTCTGCTGATGCTAAGGACAGCGTCATTGATATTCCCGGCGTTTTTCAAGAGAGTTCAGCCTTAAGCTTTTTTTGCCAACTAGACATAAACGCCATCTCATGATCCTTGGTGCCTTTAGCGTCAGTCCAAGACTTTACTATCCATTACCAAACCTGTATTTTAGAAACTTGGAGTTGCCTGAATTGGTAACAAAATGAATTGAATAGTCATGATACGTGCTCCGTTTGCCCGCTGGTTTGGGTAGAGGGAGATCGTGAGATGTCTCCCAATCCCGATTAGATATATAAAGCATGAAACCTGAAGACATTGGTCAAGCCTATAATAAAATTACCCATTTATGGGAAAGTGAAGGCTTCAATAGAAATAATGGAATTGAGCAACACAAGCGTGCCATCACTTTTGTAAAAAGTAGAGAAAATGCATTGGACATCGGATGTGGTTGCAATGGACGTATTATCGATTTGCTTATTGAAAAAGGGTTCATTCCGGAAGGTATTGATATATCGAGCGAAATGGTCAGGCTGGCCAGGAAAAGGCATCCTGACGTTAAGTTTTATCATGAAAATATAGGTGAATGGCAACTCCCTAAGAAATACGATTTTATAACTGCATGGGATAGTATTTGGCATGTTCCTCTTGATCAACAAGAAAAGGTATTGGCAAAATTATTCTCGGGTCTAAATACTGGTGGGGTTTGTATTTTTTCTTGTGGTGGTGTGGATGAGCCTGGAGATCATAGAGATGACTTTATGGGGCCTGAGGTGTATTACTCCTCATTGGGCATTTCTGGATTTTTAAAGGTTATTTCAGATTCAAATTGTATTTGTAGACATCTTGAGTATGACCAATATCCCGAGTTACATACTTATTTTATCGTACAAAAGGTCTAATAATTTGTTTAAGTTGCTTTAATAGAAAGCCTGACAGCTGTACTCTTAAAAATCTGTTGTAAATGATATAAAGAACCATGACTATGATGAAAGTGGAAGTTGTAGATTATCAAGAGAACTGGGTTGATATATTTGATGCGGAAGCTGAAGTATTGACCAATGCCATAGGATTTCTTAATCCCAAAATTCATCATATCGGAAGCACGTCAGTATCTGGTTTGTCTGCAAAACCCATTATCGATATTCTTATAGAAGTTGATGAAGTGGGTTGTCTAGATGAGCACATAAAACACCTTGAAGCAATTGGATATCGTGGTCGTGGTGAAAATGGGATTCCCGGCCGCAGGTATTTTGAGAAGGGGGGTGATGACAGAACGCATCAAATTCATGCGTTTAAAAAAGGTAGTTATAATGTAATACGCCATTTAGCCTTTCGTGAATACCTAATCAGCCATCCACAAGTAGCACATGAATATGCATTATTGAAAAAGCAAGTCGCTGAGGGATGTGATAACAATATAGATCGTTATTGTGATGGAAAGGAGCATTTTATCAAGAAACATGAAAAATTGGCCGTTGAGTGGTATTCACTTAATAGGCAAAGGAAATCCGAGACCGAAGTATGTTAATCATGACAATCTAAGGATTGGCCGTTAATCCCCAAACTGCTGATGACTGAGTGCTCAAACTAGAGGAGGACAAAATTACAATTTATATTAGCTAATAACTGAAAGGATAATATATTTCAATCATATACTCCTACAAACTATTGCGCCCCCCATTGATAGTAATGCTTCAACAACGTTTTCTATAAATCATATTCTAATTTTAATCTCAGCTGTATTTTCTTGGCCTGTTTAAAGGATTCCTTTAACATCAGTTGGTTAAGTTCATTTAGAGATGATGGATCTAATCGGTTGGCAGCCTCTGAAGTATTGCTCATTAGTTGCTGTTGAATTCGAAAACGCTGAATGAGATTGAATGCTTCAACTTCGGCTGCGGTCTCTTCAGGGCGTTGATTGGTGGCCTTGGCAACAGCACGCAGTCGATCTCCGGTGTTCGTGGCCCAGGTTCCATGGGTTAGGCTCCAGATACGTGCCGCATCCACGAAAGGGCGGGAACCATGTAGTTTTAAGTCAATTGAATGGGGATATTTTTTGCCACCATCATAGACAAAATTATTGATCCAACCCAGAGATGGTTGGCAGGTTAGCGCTTCTTCCGCCATTAATCTTAAGAAAAGCTTATGTTTTGCCGGTTGTGGGATCAGCCAATTGCGCAAATTATCCACCAGTTCATGACTACCATATAGGGGGCGGAAGTCGAAAAAGATGGTACTGTGCAGCAGTGCCTCAGGTTTTGGGGTTGTCATCCAGGCACTAAAACTTTTTTTCCATTCTTCCAGGCTTAAACACCAGTATGGGTTGCCAGCCATGATATTACCTTTGCACAAAGTAAAACCACAAGCATCAAGCCCTTTATTAACTGCTTTGGCAAATGGCACAAAGGCAGCACGCAACTCATTGTTAGCACTCTCTTCACTTGGCAGGAAGATTATTCCATTGTCTTGGTCAGTTGAAAAGGTCTGCTCCAGACGTCCCTCGGAACCAAATACCATCCAACACCAGGGTATGGCAGGCAAATCAAATTCGTCCTCAATCAATTCAATGGTACGCATCGCGATGATGTCATTAAGTGCCGACATCCATTGACAGACCCCATCAGAGCCCATTCCTGCGGTGAATAGTTCGCTACCTCTTTGGCGAATGTCATTGGCGGCCTTGGCCATGGCATCAACATCCCTGGCGTTAGTCACTGCTTCTGCCAGAAGTTCGGCACCACCACCGCGCATTCCAAGCAGATCTGAACGTGATATGACATTGGCCAATTGACCATCAGCTTCGATTAATACCACATGGCGTACTTTACGTTTGGTCATTAGTACTGAAGCCCTATGGCTTGGTGCATCGGCCGGTAGGGTAAAGGGAGCGGCGGTCATTAGTAATGCAACAGGCTGCTCAAGATCTCTACCTTCAAATGCGATGGCATGAACCAAATCTTTTTGAGTGACGATCCCTAGTGGAAGATTGCTTTCTTCATCCACTACAACAATATTATCCACGCCGGATTGATTCATATGCAACATAGCGTCGCGCACCTTGGTTGAAGGGGGAGTGGTTAGTGCCGGTCGCTTAGCTAAAGAACGCAGTGGCCCTTCATTCATGCCAAAGTAGACATGGGAGTTATTATTGGCTACGGTATCGGTCTTTTTCTCTTTATCGTTAATAGTTGTGCTATACATGTTATGCCTCTGCTTATTGCATGCCAAAAGGGCAGTTTCATTTTTAAACTGATTGAAGAATTAAATTGAAATTTCAACTTATCTTTAAGTCCCTAGCAGTTCATTGACCTTATCCACTAATTCACTGGTGGAAAATGGTTTGGGCATATAAGCATCGGCTCCAAGGGATATTCCTTTTTCTATCTCTGCCTCTCTGCCCTTGGCTGTCAGCATTACAATACGTATCCCGTCCAGTTCTGAGTCAGCCCGTACCGCTTTACAAACCTCAAAACCATCGAGCTTTGGCATCATTACATCCAGTAGTACTAGGTCGGGCCGTTCGGAGCGAATTTGCGCTAAACCTTCTTCTCCATCATGTGCTACCAGTACCTCAAATCCCTCCCGTTTCATAAGAAACTGAACAGAAATGGCGATATTTTTTTCGTCATCTACAATAAGAACTTTTTTAGTCATGATTTTTTCTCTGCTTTTTAGGTAATATTAGTATTTATAACAAGAGCATCCGTTTTATTTGTATTGGTTGCAGTAGTATTCGTATCTGTTACGCAGGGAAGAGTAAACGAAAATTTGGCGCCCTTTCCTGGTGTACTCTCTACAAAAATTTGGCCACCAAATTGCTCAATAATTTCCCGGCTAATGGGTAGGCCTAATCCGGTCCCTGTTGGGTTGGCTTTTTTATCGCCAAACATGCGGAATTTTTCGAATATGGACTCTTGTGCCTCTAATTGAATGCCGGGTCCATTATCGGCAACACATACTTGGTACATCTGGTTATCCACGTAAAGGCTTACCTCAATTTTGCCATGTCCCTGAGGAATAAACTTGGTCGCATTGGAAAGCAGATTTAGCATGACCTGCATCAGACGATCTTGATCGGCCATTACATAGGCAGCTTCTTCAGGCAGCTGCAACTCTAATACACCACCTTGTTCAATAATTGCTTGCTCAGAGGTTTCGCTTGCCAGTTTAACCACTTCGGTCAGATTGACCTCATTGCTCTTCCAATCGGCATTGCCGGATTCTATTTTGGCCAGGTCAAGAACCTGGTTTACCAATCGGGTCAAGCGTTCGGTTTCGCTGACTATAATTCCGAGGAAATGTTTTCTTTCCTCTAGGTCAATTTCCGGATCATGAAACAAGATCTCCGAAAAGGCGCGAATTGAGGTTAATGGGGTACGCAGTTCATGCGTAACTGAGGACATAAAATCATCTTTTAGGTGATCCAGCTCATGCATTCTTAAGTTAGCGGCCTTAAGTTCGGCGGTTGCCTTTTCTAACTGCTGAGATTTTTGTTCTAATTCGTGACTATAGGCCCTAATCTGTACGGTTTCATCCAATATGTGCATTACCTCATCTGGCCCGAGAGGTTCTTCTTTGGTAACTGAGGCCACCATGACTCGTGCGGATGCGCTACCAATCGCACCAGCAAGAAGTGTCTCAGAAAAATGTACAGTCTGGGCGTCGACCGGCAGTTTTTTATCCTCACTTAAGCCCCGTTTTTGGCTAAAAGCAGCAAATTCTTTGGTTGCTTTCTCATGACCTAGAAATCGGCTGGTGAGGTTAAGCAGGTCGTCATAAGAGGCACTGCCGCGCCATAACCCCGCAGCGATGGGGGTGTCATGTTTAAGTGAATCAACAAATATGGTTGCCTGAGTAAGTTCTTCTGTCTTAGGGGTTCGCATTAAGGAGACTATAATATAGGCTCCAATATTTGCTGTCATACTCCAGAATAGACAGTGGCTAATTTCATCAAAACCTTGTAGGCCAAATAATTCTTGCGGTTTGAGTAAAGAGATTCCAAAAGGTCCATTTTCTAAGAACCCTGAAGGTAGCCAGCCGGATTTGGCAAATGAAGGTAGTAATAGGGTGTAGATCCAGATGAAAAATCCGGCTCCAAGGCCTGAGAGTGCACCTTCACGCGTACCTCCTCGCCAAAACAAACCTCCTATCATTGCTGGTGCAAACTGGGCTACGGCCGCAAAACTAATTAAACCAATGGCAACCAGGGCATAAGCATCTCCGGCCAAACGGAAATAGAGGTAGCCCAGCAACAGGATCACAAAAATTGCACTACGGCGGACAATAAGTAATATGGTGCGTAGGCCGATAGCTGGAGCTTGGTGCCGCCAGCGGCGCAGTAATCCTGGCATGACCAGATCATTACATACCATGGTAGAGAGGGCTATCGTTTCGACAATCACCATGCCTGTTGCCGCCGAAAGTCCGCCAATAAAAGCAAACAAGGCCAGCCATTCCTGTTTATAGGCTATTGGTAGAGTCAGGACAAAAGTATCTGCATCGACTCCGCCATTTGGAAATTCCAATTGCCCAGCCAAGGCAATAGGGAGAACAAAAATATTAATCAGTAACAAGTAGAGGGGAAACAACCATATGGCTCGGCGTAAATGTTGTTCATTACTATTTTCTACTACCGATACCTGAAATTGACGGGGAAGCATGATGACTGCCAGTGCAGATAGAAAAGAAAAAGAGGCCCAGGTGTTATAGCTTCCTTCTGGATTTAACAGCGGTTTTATTAGTTCTGCCTGCTCTGCTTTTGCCACAATATCATCAAAACCATCATACAAGCCAAAGGTAATAAATAGTCCTACAGCGGTTAGTGCTACTAGTTTAATAATGGACTCAAAGGCAATTGCCGCTACCATGCCTTCATGTCGTTCACTGCCATCCAGGTGGCGAGTACCAAAAAGAATAGTAAATAGGGCTAACAACAAGGCAATGTACAAAGCGGTATCCTGCCAAACGGGTAAACTGTCGGCGTGGCTGGGCATTACAATGTCCGGGTAGTGCAGCAAGATGGAGAAGCTATTGGAGATAGCCTTGAGTTGCAATGCGATATAGGGCAATACGCCAACCACGGCAATAATGGTTACCAAGCCACCGAGCAAATGACTTTTACCATAACGAGAGGCGATAAAGTCGGCTATTGAGGTAATTCGTTGTGACTTACTAACCCGTATCATTTTCAATAACAGGTAGCCCCATAAAGCCGCAGCTAATGTAGGTCCAAGATAGATGGGCAGAAATCCTATCCCAGATGAGGCGGCACGGCCCACGCTGCCATAATAGGTCCAGGCGGTACAGTAAACTGCCAGTGAGAGGGCGTAAACAGTAGGGTGGGCGATAACGGAGCGCCCATCGTCTGCACGTCTATCGGCCCAATAAGCGATGGTAAAGAGTAGCCCCATATAAAGGAATGAGACAGTGATTATGAATGGTCCACTCAACATATGGTGAGCCAACTCATTTGTCAGACCTTTCGGTTGTCCAAGCCATTAGGATAATCAGTATGGCCCAGATAGTGAATAGATAGATATACAGAACCGGAATACCAAACCACAGATTGGCTTGATCAAAGAGTGAAATAATGGGGGAATATAAGAGTAATACGCCACAGAAGAAGATGGCGACTAAGCGTTGCTTAATAAGGGCTAAGCGTCTCATAATTCCTCCCAAAGGTTAATTTATTTAGACAATGAATTGCCTGATTCTTATTGTATTGTTGTTAATGATAACGATAGGAAACTCAAAGATACTTTTCAAGCTATTAAGAAGCAATAAATCGGTATTTTTATTTTTTTTAATTTATTCATGAAATTTTACAAAATATATGTTTTTCAAGCTGCTTTACCTCGTTTGTTAGGAAAGGTTCTAAGGATGTAAAATTAGCTTTTATTTTACACATACCCCAAAATCTCAGAATTGTCTATATCTGTGGCTTGGGTTTACTATGCAAATAACCCTGTGAGTAGTCAATGCCGAGCTCTTTAACCACGTTTTCTATGGACTCATTTTCGACGAATTCGGCAATGGTCTTTATACCCATTTTTTGGGCAAAATCCACGATAGTTGATACCACCAGTTTTGCATCACGATTGGTATCAATATTTTTAATCATGCTGCCATCAATTTTAATATAGTCAGACTTTAACTTTAGGAGATATTCAAAATTGCTATAACCGGTACCAAAATCATCGATGGCTATTTTACAACCATGCTTTTTAACCTCATCGATAAATTTTGATATTTCAGTAAAATTTTCGATTGATTCTGATTCCACGATCTCCAGAACTAGTCTATTACCAATAGCGTATTGTTTGAGATGATCAAATAAAAAACTCTTAATATCATGATTTAAAATGTCTTCAATGGTTATATTTATTGAAAACTCTAAGTTTGTATCCTTAAAGGTGTCAAATGATTTTTCAATCATTATCTTGGTGATTTGGGTATAGTATTTGGTTTGCTTGGAAATATCTAAGAAAAAATAGGGAGAAATGACGGAGCCATCATCATCGATTAATCTGACCAGTGTTTCATATTTTTCCCAAGCACCATTTTTATTGTTTACTATCGGTTGGAAAAAGGGGACTATTTTATCTTCTTCAATGGCCTTTTTTATCTTGTTCGCCCATAAGAGATTATTTTTGTAAACATCATTTAATGAAATATCATCTGAGTAAATGACTAAATCTTTATGTTCTTTTTTAGCCACTTTCAGCGCCATATTGGCCGTAGTAAAAATGTTATCTTTACTTTCAAATGAGATAGCGGTGCTGCAATTGAGGGTCAGTTTTTCGTCTTTTATATCAATAGCTGTTGAACGGATATGACTGGTGAGCTTTTTAATATTTTCGATAAATAGAGCTTGTGTAATATCAGGGTTAAAGGCTACATATTCATCACCTTGCAAGTGGTACAGGTCGCAGTTTTCTTGCTCTACCATCGCGGCAATAATATTGCCAAGTTTTAATATGATTTCATCTCCTATTTCATGTCCATAAAAATCATTAACTTGAGAAAAATTATTCATATTTAAAATAGCAAGTGCCGGGGTTTTACTATCTCTAATATCATTATTGAGTTTATAGCGGTTTCCAAATCCTGTTAGTGGATCGGTATTGGCGAGGTTATTCAGTTCTTTGGTTTTGTTATGGACTTCTAACTCGAGTTCTTGTGATAGGTTTTTAAAGTATTTTATTAAATAGCTTGCGATAGCTAATATAATTAATAGTATGAGAAAATCAAAAAACACACTTTTAATAAAAGTGTTGGAAAAATATTGAGAAATGTTTTTCTTCGGAATCTTAATACTGATAATTCCTCTTAGCTCACCCAGTTTATAATCATAGGCTTTATCATATTTTTGCGCGATAAAACCAGGGGCTTTTGTTTTGTCTCCGTGACAGGATAAACATTTTTTTTCAATAAAAAGTGGTGAGGCATACTGAAAAAAATCGGCCTCATTTTTCAGGTACTCTTTTTCATTTTTATTGGCCTTAAAAAATGCAATTGCTTTCAGTTCGCTACTATCTGCTTGGTTTTTTTCATTTCTCGCTCGGTCAGATACGGTTTGGACAGAAATATTAAAAGTATTTTGTGTTGAGAATGTTTTCGATATTTGGTAGGCGGAAAAGGCAGGAAGTCCGAGAAGCGTATTTTTGTTTAATGTGATGGTTTTGTCTATATAGAGTTTTTGGTAATAATTTCGATGTACCATCATAAAACTATTTAATGTTTGAGCTTGCCTTTTTACAAAGTCATACATTTTATTTTTGTTATCGTAGTAGTTAAATCCAAAATTGATAACCAGCAAAATAATAAACAAAATTGGAAATAAAACGATAGTTTTGGTTGATATAAATATTTTATTCATATTAGCACATTGGCTCTTTTCCAATTTTTATTGATGGATTTATAACTTTACTTTCTCGTTTTTATTTATTGGACGGGAGTTTTACTACTTTATTGTTTTATTTTAGGGGCTGTTGATCTTTCAGATATTAGACTGATTTTGAGAAAATTTTTGGGCTGACAAGGCATTTTTTACGTATCAATGCACTCCATTGGTAGTAAAAAATAACGAAGACAGGACAAAAATTTGCCAAAATTGGGCAATAGATGAAAGATCAACAGCCCTAATTATAGATTAAATAATTATTGATTGAATTGACATAAATTATATGAGGCTAAAAAAAAACAATAACAATTTTACATATAGACAAGCCATGATGTTTATTAGCAGTGCTCAAATATGCAGTCTCAGCAGGCTAATTCTTATTCTAGCTTGTTTAAAAGGTGTGATTATCCTAAAAAACGCAGTTGACTTCGTAGCGAGGTTCACTTAAGTGCTGAAGATTAAGGATTTTATGGGTTATTTTGGCTTTTCTTGTAGTCACCCTACTGGTGAAGTCAAAATATTCTAGAAAATCCTTAAGATTTAGTGCTTAAGGGGGCCGCAGTAGATGGCAACTGCGTTTTTTAGGATTATTACTTCTATAATGGCGGGATATTCTGGTCCTTGAATGAGCTTATTGGCTGTATAGTTGAACTTCTTAAGATAGCTTTTCAAGGAATGCTCGGTTATATTTTAACCCAATACTTGATGATCAGTAGTGATAAAACGGCGTCTTGATTGGCTTGGAGGCTGATAAGTTTCCTTATGGCAATCAGGTCGTACGGTTATCCGGAGGATTAATGTTATTTCTCGGCGTATATTTTTTTGCCAACTTAATTGTTTAATAATATACTAAAGCGTTTTGAACTTAGTAAAATCAGTTGGCTTCGTAGTGAGGCTCAGTCTGGTGGCTCCACAAGTACTTAAGATTGAGTGCTTAAGGGGGCAGTAGATGATAACCGATTTTTCTAGGTTGAATTACCTAATTCACAGGACGGCAGTAGAGGGGGCCATCTGAAATTATGTCTACGATTATAGATATGGCTAATAGTGAAACATTAGATAAAACAACGCTTGAAGACGATAAAAATAAAATTATTACCAGCACAGATGAGTGTCGAATGTGCAGAGCTCATACCACACCTCGTTTGATGCTTAAAGGAGAACTAGGTTTTGCTGCCTGGGATAAAAGTCCGGTAAATAAAGGACATTTTCTGGTTATTCCATATCGGCATTTTTCCGATTATTTTGATATCAGAGAAGACGAAATGGTTGAGCTATGGTCGCTGGTATCACAGGGCAAAAAAATTGTCGAGGAAAAATATCAGCCAGATGGTTACAATTTAGGGATAAATGTTGGCAAATGGGCTGGACAGTCAATTTTTCATCTGCATATTCATATCATACCCCGTTATAAAGGTGATGTGGAGAATCCTAAAGGTGGGGTTAGAGGCGTTATTCCTGAGAAACAGGCTTACGGTTATAAATAATATTGAGCCTTTACGGATAAATATTTAAACCATGCTCCAAAACCCTAAACAAGCTTTCAATCTTGATATTTTCTCCTACTGTCACTGTATAAACCGTTATAGGAAAACGGGTGTGTGATGGAGTTTGTGTGTTACTCTGAATGGGAGCAACTGCCTGCCGGTGCGAATACACTTTTTAAGAAAGGCGAACAAGACAGCATGTTCTTTACGCGCCCTTGGTTTGAAAATCTAGTTAACACCGCTCTTAAGGACGAGCAGGTAATGGTACTGGCCTGTGTAATCGAAAGTGATGAAGTACTGGCAATCCTTCCGCTCATGAAGTGCACAAATGAGCACTGGTGTTCTCTCAAGCATCGTTACTCCTCCCTTTATTCCCTATTGCTTAAAGAAAAAAATCGACAGGGGACCCTCGCCTGTTTGGCTCAGGGGCTCAGTCAATTGCCGTTTCAGTTTTTAGATTTGGAACCTTTTGATGAAAAGAACTCCAATATAAACGACTTGCAAACGATGATGGAATCTTATGGATTTAAATGTCATCGTAGTTATCGTTTTTATAATTGGATCCATCGAGTACAAGGACAATCATTTGCCGAATACATGGCCGCACGTCCCTCTAAAGTACGAAATACCATAGCCCGTAAACATCGAAAGCTTGCGCGTGAGCATAATTATAACATCCGCCTTTTTAAAGGTGCGGATGTACATGATGCAATGGCAGACTACAATGCCATTTACCGAGTTAGTTGGAAAGCTAATGAACTTTTTAGGGATGTTTTAGAAGGGGTGGCAGTGAGTTTTTCACATCAGAACTGGACCAGACTCGCCATTCTTTATATCGAAGGACAACCTGCCGCCGCCCAGCTATGGTTTGTGGTGCACGATAAGGCATCCATATTCAGGTTGGCTTACGACGAAGCTTGGAAGCAATATTCTCCCGGTTCGATTTTGACCAAATACCTGATGGAATATGTGATCGATACTGATAAAGTTGAGGAGATAGACTTTCTGACTGGAAATGATGCCTATAAACGGGACTGGATGTCAGAGCGCAGGGAACGTTGGGGAATGGTATGTAAGAAAAATCACCTTCCCGAGAAAAGCTATCACCAGTTTTTTAAGCTGTTGATGAATAGGCTGAAGCGATTGAAAGGGTAGTTGATCAGCTGGAAGCCCTAGTCGCATTTTTTTGATTAATTAAGCTGCATGTTGGCCAGTTCCACAATAGCAAGTTTTTATGGTAACATGCGGATTTTTTGAGTCTTCCCGTTTCGATTATTTTCACTGGTAAGTTAAGTGTGTTAGGAAGAGGATTCAATCCACATTTGGTAAACTCAGCTGACAGCAAACAAACGGGCTGAATTAAGCGTATTTGTTACAAGAGAATATAAAATGGAACTAAAATTAGAGTCTGAAAAATTTGATCAACTTCAATTAATTTTTATCGAAGAGATTGTTCAAAAAATTAAAATTAAATTGATTGAAGGTGGGGTGACAGGAGAGCAATTGCAGGATTTGACGGGTGAAATTGCCTTTAGTGTTGCTTCTGCGATTGATGATACCGCCGCAATAGAATCTGAGGGTGTCGAGGTAAGACCATACCTGACATTTCGTGGCGATGATAACGAAATTATTCATTGCGGCGAAAATTCGTTTACCCAGCAAGACGTGTATAGCATAGTCAAAAAGCTTTTTGCCAAATAGTAAATAAGTCCTAATAATCAACAACACTCCAGGCAAACTATAGCGCCCTATAGTTTCAATTAGTTCTAATTAATATGCCGCCTGATTAATACAGGCGGGCAAGGAACAGTCCAGAACTTCAGATTAAAGTTTCAGAAAAAACCGTTTAATCATCACCAAACGGATCATCAGACATCAGAGCACTCATATACGGAGCATAGGTTAAAATAGCACCTTGTAAGGGCCCCAACTGATTAAATGCTTCCACCACTTGGTTTAAGTGTGTTTCATTTTGCGGTTCGGCTTTTAGTGCGTTTAGCGCAGAAGTCAAAGGTTGAACGGATTCGGGATCCAAATGAGTTTCCAACATTTGTATGGTTTCGTCGATATTGGCAAGATTTATCTTTTTAGCCATGTTTTTTATGGGACGTTGCTCAGAATCATCAAATTCAGGCGGCTCATCATGAACGTTTTCAGTCAAGGCAGTGCGTTGAGGGTTAGGGCGTATTCCGGCAAAAGCATTGTATTCTTCAACGGCTTTTTGCTTTAATATGTTCACAAAGGTGTTAAATTCCTCAGCATTTGGCTTATTTAAATACAATGATATTAATGCTCCGCATTTTATGCGGCTATGAAACTCCAGATATGACTCTTTAAAGACTGGCTCTGGGTTTAATACTGAAAGCTCCACAGTAAATTTTTCTGTTTCTTTAAATGGTTTATTAATCCGAACATTCACTGAATCCTTTACTATTTCGAATTCTTGAGTTCCTTTAAAAAGGTGTTTTTGCACTAGTTTGGTAGTCATATTGATGTGATTTTTTTGTCTGATTGGGCTGCACATTTTATGTGATATGTGATTCTAAGACAATAAATTGAGGAGCTATATGGATATCTGTAATTTAGTCGCACACTAACCCCGGTATCCATGAATAAGATATGAAAATCGATTAGATGCCTGGTTCTCATAGGATTCAATAAGATTATAATAAGGGTGAGTGGCTTTTTTTGATAAATATTGGTTGTATATTGCCAAAAAAGCCTTTTATTTGGGTTATTAGTGGAATTTTAAAAATTGTCGGAGTGTAAAGTTAGAGTACAAAAAACTTCTTAAGAAATACCTTTTTAGTTTAATGATAGATAATATCAAATAAAAATGGTAATCATGGTAATTTTGTTTTGATTGTTGCATCAAAATTAAAAAAAACAAAAAGACTATAACTAATACTCTTGGCTATACCACTTAATGAATATTAGGAGAGTTGGGCTGGTGTATTACTAAATGTATATTTTCTTAAATTAGTCAAAATTAACCTTGTATCAGTAATACTTATCCATTAAATTAGCCTCTGATTTTAAATGCTACTTACAGGAGAGGCGTGAATGATTACTAGTAATCCTTTTATTGACCTTGCTGCGTCAATACCACCAGCAGTCATGCAGGGGTATGTCGTAGCAATGTTTTTACTTGTTATCGGTGGGACATTATTAGATGTTGTCCATAAGAAAAGTTTGAAGTATTTTACTTTGAATGCCAAAAAGGCGCAAAAAAGTGCAAAGCGTAACTTGCATAGCGGAGATAAAACTTCTCTGGCAATTGCGACGGTTGCAAATGAAGTTTTAACTTCATCCGAGTTTGAGAATCCTAAGCGCAGAATGTCACATTTGCTGACTATGTACGGCTTTATCTTTTTTGTTGTCAGTACGGTGGCTATGATTTTCGGCGGAGCTGATTCTTCCGGGTTTTGGGCTCCATTATGGCATATTGGTGCGTTGATGGTCTGTGTTGGCGGTTACTGGTTCTGGTTTGCTATTCGGGTTGATGTAAACTCTGAAGGTAATCCTTGGTATCGTCTGGCAAAGGCTGATATCTTTATCGTTTCATTGCTAATGACTTGTACTTTTGCATTACTTTGGTCTGCTACTCAAGCGACCTTAATGTTTGCTTTATTTATATTAGCTAGTACGACACTATTCAGTACTGTGTTGTGGTCTAAATTCGCTCACATGTTCTTTAAGCCTGCTGCGGCTTATCAGAAAAAAATTACCAGAGCAGATGGTTCGCGCGAGAACCTGCCTGAGCTTGGTGAACTAACCGATCCTGACCTACAGGCTAAGTTTCCGGATATCCCTGAGTACATGGGAAAAAATCCAGCTAATATGGGACCTGGTATTAAGCGTGAAGCGCCAAGCCACTACTAATTTAACTTAACGAATTAACCTAAGAATAGGGGAATAATATGCCAACTTTTGTATATATGACTCGTTGTGATGGTTGTGGACATTGTGTCGATATCTGTCCGTCAGACATTATGCACATTGACAAGACCTATCGACGTGCTTACAACATTGAACCTAATATGTGCTGGGAATGCTATTCATGTGTAAAGGCTTGCCCTCACCATGCGATTGATGTTAGAGGCTACGCTGACTTTGCACCTTTAGGTCACTCGGTACGAGTGATTCGCGATGAAGAAAAAGGTGTCATTGCTTGGAGAATCAAGTTCCGTAATGGTCAAAAAGACCTGAACTTGCTAGCACCTATCACGACTAAGCCTTGGGGTGAAAATATTCCTCAGCTAGCCGATGCTACTGCACCTAGCAAGGAAATGAAAGATAGTCAGTTACTTTACAATGAACCTAAATATATCCGTTTAGATGATGGTGATATACATACACTGCAATCTAACGGTTTGAAAATGAAGGCAGGGGTTTACTACTAATGGCGTACGAAACAATTATTGAAGACAATATCGATATCCTAGTTGCTGGTGCCGGTTTGGGTGGAACTGGTGCGGCTTTTGAAGCAAGATACTGGGGCAAAGATAAAAAAATCGTTATTGCTGAAAAAGCTAATATTGACCGTTCTGGTGCCGTTGCACAGGGTCTTTATGCAATTAACTGCTACATGGGAACCCGTTTCGGTGAAAACAATCCTGAAGATCACGTACGTTATGCTCGTATGGATTTGATGGGTATGGTCCGTGAAGACTTGTTATTTGACATGGCTCGTCACGTTGACTCTGCTGTACACCAATTTGAAGAATGGGGTCTACCGTTGATGCGTGATCCTAAGACTGGCGCTTATCAGCGTGAAGGTCGTTGGCAGATCATGATTCATGGTGAGTCCTATAAGCCCATCGTTGCAGAAGCTGCAAAGAAATCGGCTGACAAGGTCTATAACCGTGTTTGTGTCACTCATTTATTGATGGACGAATCCAAAGAAAACCGCGTAGCCGGTGCAGTTGGTTTCAACGTCCGTACTGGTAACTACCACGTATTCAAGTCTAAAACTGTTGTTGTTGGTGCCGGTGGTGCTTCTAACATCTTTAAGCCACGTTCAGTTGGTGAAGGCGCAGGTCGTGTATGGTATGCTCCTTGGTCATCAGGTTCAGCTTATGGATTGATGATTGGTGCCGGTGCAAAAATGACTCAGATGGAGAACAGAATTGTTCTTGCTCGTTTCAAAGATGGTTACGGTCCTGTAGGAGCTTACTTCCTACATCTTAAAACTTACACTTGTAACGCTTACGGCGAAGAATATGAATCTAAGTGGTTCCCAGCGTTAACCGAAATGGTTGGTAAGGAATATCTGGACACGGAAAATCAACATTTGTCTCACAAGCCTATTCCAACTTGTTTGCGTAACCATGCGTTCATCAATGAGGTTGCTGCAGGTCGTGGTCCTATCCATATGGTAACTATGGAAGCGTTCCAAGATCCGCATTTGGAAGAGATTGGTTGGCATAACTTCTTGGGTATGACCGTTGGTCAGGCAGTATTATGGGCTGCAACTGATGTGAATCCTAAAGAGCAAAACCCAGAATTAACGACTTCTGAGCCTTATGTTATGGGTTCACATGCGACGGGTTGTGGTGCTTGGTGTTCAGGTCCTGAAGACCTTTCTCCACCAGAATATTTCTGGGGCTACAATCGTATGACTACGGTTGAAGGTCTGTTCGGTGCTGGTGATGCAGTTGGTGGAACTCCACATGCTTTCTCTTCAGGTTCATTTACTGAAGGTCGTTTGGCGGCTAAAGCAGCTTGTCAATATATCGACGATGGTAAAGCTGCAGGTATTACCGTTTCTGATAAGCAACTTAATTCTCGCAAAGAAGAAATCTATAAGCCGATGGAGCATTATAAGATTTATCGTAACGAGATTGTTGCTGGTACAGTTAATCCAAACTATATCAACCCAAGACAAGGTCTTGACCGTCTACAGAAGTTGATGGATGAGTATGGTGGTGGTGTAACGGTTAGTTATATGACTAACGATAAGTTGCTTAACATCGGTCTGAAGAAGATGAAGAGCTTGGAAGAAGACCTGGAAAAGGTTGCTGCAGAGAACGTTCACGAATTATTACGTGCATGGGAACTGAAGCATCGTCATCTTGCCTCTGAGTCGGTTCTTCATCACACGTTGTTCCGTAAAGAAACACGCTGGCCTGGATACTACTACCGTGGCGATGCCATGAAATTGGATGATGATAATTGGCATGTATTGACCGTATCACATCGTGATCCTAAGACTGGTGCATATACCATGGAAAAAGCTCCTTGTTACCACATAGTGGGCGAAGACGAAGAGTAGTAGAAGCAAGTAATAACTATAAATTCAGGGATGTCGGCTGATTACTTTTGCTTTCCTGACCTCGATTATCTTCTTTTTCTAGTCGGAAGATAATCGATTTGGCAAATCAAGTTGAAAAGTCGACAGATTCTGGATATTCTTCCTATAGTTTAAAAGATCAGCATGGGAATGTTGGTCTTTTTTTTTAAGGTGAAATGACTTGTTAATGGGGTAACAACTCATAAACAGTGGATTATTAAATGAATATTATAGAAAATACTGATGAAGAAATATTAGAAGTTGCTCACCCGATGTGGGATGAACTAGTGAAATATTCTAATAAAGGTAATTACGGTAAATTTACTACAAATTTTGCTTATTCAACCCTTTTGGGTTTAAACGAAGTGGAAATGGGTAAACAGTTTGCGAAAAGTGAATTGACAAGAAGTTTATCCGAAGAATGGGAATATTTAGGTATTATTCGCCGCGGGGAGCACGTAACGGTTCTGTATAAAATGCGTAGTACCAAAAAAGAAGGCGAATGGCTCGGTCGTTTGGTCTTGGGCTACGAGAAAGGCGAAATTAAAATATTCGGTGCATCCATTTTCTAAATTATTATGAAAGAATCTATTAGACACAATAAATTTGTAGAACTTAATTATAAAGTTCTTGATCAGAAGACCGGGGATGTCCTGACCTCGGTTGAGTTTCCTATCGGTTATGTGCATGGGGCAACCGACGTGTTTTCACCCCAGGTTGCAGCAGAGTTAGAAGGTAAAATAGTCGGTGATATCATCGAAGTACCGATTGATTGCAACCAGTTATATGGTCCAAGAGATGAATCTCTGGTTATTACCGATCTTATTGAAAATGTCCCCGAGGAGTATCGGGAAGTTGGTATGACCATTACTATGGAAAATGATAAAGGTGGAACCAAAAATTTTCTGGTAACCAGAATGGATGATAAAACATTGACCATCGATGGTAACAATCCGTTATGCGGAAGGGAAGTCATTTTTAAGCTTGAAGTTCTATCGGTTCGTGATGCTAGCGATGAAGAAATTGCAAATGGCGGAAGAGCTGCACAAGGACCAAATATTGATGATTCACTAGTTAGACCTATTTAATCTATTTATCAATAGATTAAGTGGAATTGTTTTGAATAATATCCATTATAAGATATTGTTTTGTAGGGTATCTATTTTAAGATATGATGAATAAGAACTCGCGGTAGTTTTTAGCTGTAATTTCTTGCAGCGGCTATCTCGGCTTGTAGAAAAAAGGAGAACTTATGAGTGCAGCACCAAAAACCAGACCTAAGGTTCCTGAGGGCAAATCAGAATACATGATAACGCGCCAGTTAGAGCCTAATGAAAAAGGGTTCGTTGGCTATGAAACTATCTGGGAACCGTTCCAGAAAGAAGTCGAATACACGACACCAAAACGGCCATAAACCGTTAGGCCAAGCGACCCTAGTGGTCGCGAGGCCACACACAAAAGATAGTGGTCGCGAGGCCACACAGTTGATTCTGGTCAAAAAGAATCATAGAATTTTTTGCAAATCTAAATAATAATCTGTATCATTTAACTCTTTGAATCGCCATAGAGTTATCTTAATGTCCATCCTCAAGCTTCAACACCCTAATAAAAATCATATCTTCAAAATCAGAACGATTACCTGTCTTTTATTCTTTATCTTATTATTGAGTACCGGACACGTCAGCGCGACTGAAAAAATCAAAAAACTGGTAATGGCCGGACCATTTGCATCGGTTTCTCATCCCATGCTGCGGATTATTGAAACCAGGGCGCTTGCTGATATTGCAGAGAAAGTCGAGTTTCGCTTATGGAAAGATCCTGATCAACTACGCGCCTTAGTCTTGAAAGGCGACGTCGATTTTGTAGCAGTTCCAACTAATGTGGCGGCCAATTTATATAATAAAAAAGTGCCTTTAAAACTTTTAAATGTCTCGGTTTGGGGGATCCTAGGGATTTTAACTCGGGATCAAAAGGCCAAAACCATTCAAGATTTAAAAGGTCAGGAGATTGTCGTTCCATTTCGCTCGGATATGCCGGATATTGTCCTCACTCAATTGATCAAAAAACAAGGCTTCGATCCAAAAAAAGATTTTAAATTACGATATGTTGCCAGTCCCATCGATGCCATGCAAATGTTGATTATGCGTCGCGCCGATCATGCCTTATTAGCTGAACCGGCCATTTCCATGGCATTGCGAAAAACCGGCTCCTATCCTTTAAAATTGGTTGCTCCGGATTTGTATCGTGGTGCGGATCTTCAAAAAGAATGGGGAGATGCTTTTGCCAGTGATGTGAACGTGCCACAAGCGGGGGTCGCTGTGATTGGTAAACAATTAAACAATAACAGGATAATTCAACGCTTTATCCAAGAGTATGACAAAGCCTTAAGCTGGTACCTCAACAATCCCGAACCAGCGGGCACAATGGTCGAAAAAGAGTTTTCTATGTTGGATGCCCAAGCTGTCACTGATTCGATTAGCCGAGTGAACTTAAACCATGTGATTGCATCCGATGCTCGGGAAAAATTGGAGTTTTTCTTTGATATTCTCCACCAAGCCAATCCCAAAGTGATTGGTGGTAAATTACCGGAGTCGGAATTTTATTATTCCGCTCATCCCCAGTCTGCCGCTGTTCAAAACTAGCTGATATAATTTTACTCAAGTTATGTGGAGTTTTCTTTATAAGGTTTTCACCCAGCTTCCTGCCTATTTATGGAGTGGTTGGGGGGCAATGGCGAGTATATTTCTATTTTTTGCCGCCTGGGATGTGGTCGCCCAGTATTATGGTGAATTAATTTTACCGACTCCTAAGGCCACCATATTGGCGTTATTAATGGAATTGTCTGGCGAGCAAATCTGGCCGGAGATTTATATTACCATTTATCGCGCCTTTGCGGGTTTTTTGTTATCGCTTTTAGTCGGATCCTTACTCGGATTGCTGGCTGGTTTGTTTGCTACAGCTGCGATGCTATCACGTCCCATAATCACCATGTTATTAGGTATGCCTCCCATTGCTTGGATTGTATTAGCGATGATATGGTTTGGCATGGGCAATGCGACGGTTATTTTTACCGTATTTATTGCATGTTTCCCGATAGTGTTTGTCGGAGCCTTACAGGGTACCCGAACTCTGGAGGGGGATCTAAAAGAAATGGCGGATAGTTTTCAATTGCCACTTCGGATGAAATTTACCGATATTTATTTCCCACACGTATTTTCTTATATTTTTCCGGCCTGGATAGCAGCATTGGGGATGAGCTGGAAAATTGTGATTATGGCAGAATTGCTTGCCAGCGATGATGGTTTGGGGGCATATTTAGCCGTTGCTCGTAGTCAACTGGATACTCCATTGGCTTTAGCCATTGTTTTAATTATGGTTTCGACGCTGTTGATTCTGGAATATATCGTGTTGGAACCCTTAAAACGGGAGGTGGAAGCATGGCGTGTTTAAGTGTTAGCAACTTGTCCTATGCTTTTGGGAAATTAGAAATTTTAAAGCGGATAAATTTTAGTTTAGACCAAGGGCAAATCATTTCGGTGGTGGGCCCCAGTGGCAGTGGAAAAACCACCTTATTACGTTTGTGTGCTGGTTTAATCGATATGGACCAAGGAGTTCTTAAGAATCAATTCGTGAGTTCTGCCTTTGTTTTCCAAGAGCCGCGTTTATTACCTTGGCAAAATGTGATTAATAATATTAGTTTGGGTCTACGGGCACAAAAAATTAATAAAATCGAGGCCATTCAGAGGGCTCAAGCAATGGCTTTGGATTTTGGCCTGGAATTAGATGACTTCGAAAAATTTCCAACAGAATTGAGCGGTGGGATGCGCCAACGAGCTGCATTTGCACGTGCCTTATTATTAGAGCCGCAATTATTGTTTTTAGATGAACCTTTTAGTGCCTTGGATATTGGTTTAAAAAGGGAATTACAGGACCATTTATTGGCACTGGCGAAAAAAACTACTATGAGCGTGTTGTTTATTACTCATGATTTAATGGAAGCTGTACGCGTCAGTGATCAGGTTTTGGTTTTGCAGGGTTCTCCCGGTACCATTGCTCACCGTTTTGAGTTTAGCACTCCTCAACAGCAAAGAAATGATGCCTATGTGTTTAGTAAAACAGCAGATTTACTACAACATCCTTTTATTCAATCAACTTTTGAATTAAAACCTTCTACTTTCGAATTGCATACAATAGATAATTTGTCGGCAAAAGAGGGTCTAAGTGTTGGTTAAAGCAAGTAATGGTTAAAATAAATTATGGCTAAAGTATTGACCGAACATTATTCCGTTTACCCCTCAGAAAAACTGAAACCTGTTTGGGCCTATGCATTTCGCCCCATGTTTATCCTCTTGCCCCTTTATATGAGCTTGAGTGTATTAATTTGGGCTGCCTATTTCCTGGGATGGATAAACCTCGCATTTTTAGACAATAGCTTGCACTGGCATATTTATGAGCTTTTATTTGGGGTAGGAAGTGCCGGTATTGTAGCTTTTTTGTTAACGGCGGTACCGGAAATGTTTCCTGGGGCTATTCCGGTAGTGGGCAAAAAATTAAAGGGAATAATCGGACTATGGCTGGCTGGGCGTTTAAGTTTTTGGCTAATAGACTTCTCCGGTGTTTATTTAACAGGGTTTTTAAATATTGCTTTATTGTGTTGGCTGGTACTTATTGTTTACCGTCCGATTTTATGTGATCCTAATCGTCGTCATATTAGCTTATTATTCGCTTTATTAACGTTATTAAGCCTACAAATCGGTTATTTTGCTATTGAGGCTAATATTGTCGGCGGAAATAGTCTGTCTGTTTTGTATTTGACCATTAGTGTCTATATGGTCTTAATTTTATTGGTATTGCGGCGCGTGACCATGGAAGTGGTTAATGCTTTTTTACGAGATGAGCAATCTGACGAAGTCTATTTTAGTCGTCCACCGCGCTATAATCTGGCGATTTTTATTATCCTTTTGTTTAGCTTAGTGGAATTCTTTTTTCCTAATAATAGTGTCTTGGGCTGGCTAGGACTGGCATGTGGTGCGGCGATTTTAGGCATTTTAAATGATTTCCTATTGGAAGATAAATCAATTCTTTTACAGCCGATGGTGGTTTTAATCGTTGCGATCTATGTGTTAATGGCTTGTGGCTATTTTTTACTAGGCTTTGATTATCTTTATGATGGTTTATATGGCATTAACCATTTTCGTCATTTATTAACCGCAGGAGCCTTTTCACTATCATTTTATCTGGTTATGATTATCGTGACCACCGTACATACCGGGCGGGAATTTAGCTCCAATCGGTGGATTAATTGGGGTGGGGGAGTGTTAATTGCTGCTGCTTGCTTACGCAGTTTAATCGCTTTTTATCCTCATCTCAATCAACCCCTATATGTGCTATCGGCATTGTTATGGTGTCTACCTTTTTTAATTTATTTATGGCAGTCTTATCCTTATTTGGTAACTAAACGAGTTGATGGCTTGCCTGGATAGCTTATACCCAAACCACCTAGAAATGCATGATTCAGAGTTAGACTCCTACAGGGCAAGCCGATAGGCACATCTTTTGGGTGTTGCTGTGAAGAATCGTATTAGGTTAAGCATTATCTTGCCTTCATTTCCCAAATAGATAAGCTTGTCGATTTGCTGAACCTGATATTTTCAGATTGTTTGGGTATTAACCTAAGATATCCTGATCCAATTAAAAAGATCCTAACTTGGCTAAATGCTCCAATAGCCAGTTAGGATATAAAGGGATTCAAGGTTAAATTTATAATTTAAAACGTGTACCTGCGTACACAAAGCGACCGACATTAGAGCCTAGGACATCATCTACATCCTCATCAGCAATATTATCTATCCCGGCATAAATTTCCATCGTTGGATTTACTTGATAGCTGGCGGTCAAATTAACCAAAGTGTAGTTGTCGGTATGACTATCTCTGGTGCTTTCTGTGGGAGCACCGCGATTAATGGTTTCAATATAATATTGTTCACCGACATATTTAGCATTTAGGCCTACTAACCATTCAGCATTAATTTGATAGTCGAGACCCAAATTGATGCTGCGATCCGGATTAAATTGTAAATCATTATTGGTGGATTTATCTTCGGTTCGAAGTTCAGTCCAGGCTAAATGGGCACTTAGTTGGGGTGAAAAATGATAGCTTAAAGAAACTTCCATGCCTTTAGTTACGGCGTTGTCAATGTTTTCAAAGGTGCGAATACCTCCGGGTTTGGGGATATTATCTTGAATCCGATCTTCAATATCATTATAAAAAACTGCAGCTGAATAACTTAATTGCTGGTTTTTTCCACTCAGGCCAATTTCATAGGAATTAATAAATTCCGGTTTCAAATCATAACCATAGACTTCTGCACCACGTTGTTTCCCGGTTGGTGTATCTTTGTTAATATACATTTCTCGAATATCGGGGGTGCGATAACCCTGAGCGAAATTTAAGCGCAGGTTGGCCATTTCGGTGAAGTTTTTGACCAACCCAACTCTGAATGTCGCTTTGTTGTCGGCATTGCTAATATGATCATAACGAGCCCCTATAATGACATTCAAGTCGTGATCTAATTCCCATTCATCTTGAATATAAGCCGCTTGATAATCGACACTTTTGCTGGTTAAATTAGGACTATTATCAAATACGGTAGCTTCCCGTTTTTCATCCCGTTTTTCTACTCCGGCAGTGATTAGGTGGGCATCATTAAAGGCATAGGTTGCAGTAGCTTCAATGGCTTTAATATCGACCTTGGCAGTCATACCATTTTGAGCTGAAGCTTCCTCACTATCATAACCTAAGTCACTCCATTCATCCGAGGTGGTTGTATTATCTTTTTGATAATAACTATTATAAAAGCGTAATTTGGTGGATAAAGAATCACTGAGATTCGAGCTTAAATCAATGCCCCAATCAATTCGGTCATTATCATCGTTAGAATTTACAGGTGTATTAAAAACCGGTGCTTTTTTGCTCCCTAACTTATAATTTGACGGATGAAAATATCCGATATAGGTACCATTTCGTTCTTCAATAAATTTATTAAACTCAAATCCAAAGGTATGATTGGCATTGATATCATAATCAAATCGGCTACCAAACGTTAAAATATCACTTTCTTCACGATAACTGACATCAACATCATAGCTATCCTGTAAAGTTCCCGTACTGGGAGGTATAGCCGAAGAGGGTTTTTGATTACCTTGTGGCGTTTTTTTATATACATCAGCTAATTCAGTTTGAGTATATGGTTCGGTTTTTGTTTTATTCAGGTAAAAACTATAGCCTAAATCGCCTTTTTTCCCTCTCGTGCTTAAGCTTAGGTTTTTATTGTCAGCTTCACCATCTGTATTGCTACCATAGCGAAGATTAAGATTAATTTCTGGCTCATCAATGGGTTGTTTGGTGATAATATTAATAACGCCGCCTACCGCATCGGCACCATATAAGGAACTCATGGGACCTTTGACTATCTCGATTCGCTCAATCATACTGGCTGGAATACGATCCATATCATAGGGATTTTTAACTTCACCAGAGAGTCGTCTACCATCGATTAATAGCAAAGTACCATTGGCACTCATACCCCGAATAGAAATAGAAGACTTGGAAGTGGAACTTGCATTGGGAAAGGTTCCGTACTGGAGGTTTAATCCGGGCACTCGGCTTACCACATCTTTTAATGACTCGGCACCCATTTTTTCTATATCCTGTTCTGTGACTACTTCGACTGAAGCCGCGACACCATCTATATGACGTTCAGTTTTAGTTGCGGTTGTGACGATGAGAGAGTCTAATTGTTCAATCGCAAATACAGGAGGAATTATTACTATATGAGTAATACCTAAGCTTAGTAAAGCTTTTTTCATTATTTATCCCTTTGTTTTATTAATTTTAATAGATCATAATCTAAATGAAAATGATTCGCAATTAAAATTATAATTTATTAAGGATGATAAACTTTTCCAGGTCGAGTGTTTAGGGATGAATAAACAGGATTCTATTGTAAAAAAATACAGAGAGACATGTTTTTTAACTTTTCTTTTTCAAAAGATACCGACCCAATAAAAAAACACTGGCTCCAACTAACATTCCCTTTAACCTAGAAAACGTAGTTGACTTCGTAGCGAGGTCAACTTAAGTGCTGAAGATTAAGGATTTTATGGGTTATTTTGGCTTTATTCGTAGTCACCCTCCGGGTGAAGTCAAAATGTTCTAGAAAATCCTTAAGATTTAGTGCTTAAGGGGGCCGCAGCAGATGGCAACTGCGTTTTCTAGGTTTAACATCGCATTGTTATTTTTAGGCGATTCGCTTAGATTTTTTGGTTTAAAGTTTGGATCTTCAATCACTTCCAGGCGGCTATAATAATCGGGTAGTTCATTTAAATGCGCTAGGGCGATTTTTCCAGTGATTAACAAATCATCGTGGGTGACATCGGTATAACGATTTACCAGCCCATGTTCTAATTCTACGCCAATACCACGTCGAAACTGATCAAAATTGGTATTACGCCAATCGATTCCCAGAGCTGTGCCAATTTGCATGGCTTCTTTATCCGTCACATTAATAGAAGTATTCATGCCTCCGCCTCTTTATTAGTTTGTGTAGGCTTGTTTGATTGTTTTAAATTTTTATTCGTTTTGTTTGGCGTTTTAGTTATTTTTTTCTTGGTGTTTTTATTTTGGTAAAGCATGTGATGCCAAAAAGCAAAACCGACAAAGGCAAAACCAGCGCCAATATGAATTTTTTTATTTTTACCTTTCATTTTCATCGCAGTAGCGACGGTTAGGCCTAAGGTGGTTACCATACCAATTTTTGCGACTTCGCGTTTTGTTTCTAAATCAAACATTAAATTTATTCCTCTTAACCATTATTTCTATTAACGTTGACACCCTTCAGGGAGTTTAGTAACAAAACAATGGTGGTTCCATTATGCAACACGGCTGTGGTAATTGGACTAATTAAGCCGAAGGTGGCAGCAGCCAAAATAGCGCTATTAATTCCGACAGTGGCATTAAAGTTAGCATTGATTAATTTCATAGTATTGACGGATAATTCTTTGGCTTCAGCAACTGCCTCAATATCGTCTTTGAGCAAGCTTACGTCTGCGGTCGCCTTAGCAATATCGGCTCCGCCGTGCATACTAATCCCAACATTGGCACTAATGAGGGCTGGTGCGTCATTAATTCCATCGCCAACAAACACTACATGTTCGCTTTGTTCTTTGATTTGTTTCACAATATGGGCTTTTTCGGTGGGTTTTAATTCGGCATATATACTATCAATATTGAGCTCTTTTGCTACCATTTCAGCTTTTTGACGAGTATCTCCCGTCAACATGACGATATGTTTTGCACCGGCATCTCTTAATCGCTGAATGGCTTTTTTAGAGTTCTCCCTTACCTTATCTAATAAACAAATAGTTCCGAGTAATTTTCTGTCATAGGCGATATAAAGTAAGGTTTTTCCTTGTTTAAGTAAGCTATTGATTTTTCGTTTGTGGCCCGTGAAAGGGACATTTTCATCTTCTTCTAGAAAATGTCGGCTACCAATAATAACGGTTTTTCCATCCACTTCGGTTTTTACGCCATGTGAGACAATAAATTCTACATCTTCATGATGTTTATGAACAAAACCGCGTTCCATTGCGGCTTTTACTACAGCGGCTGCTACGGGATGAAAATAGTGCTCTTCTAAACTGGCGGTCAAATTAAGAATTTCATGGTCGGTCCAATTGTCATCAAAAGAATAGACTTCCTCTACCTCTAATTCACCTTTAGTAAGGGTTCCGGTCTTATCGAAGATAAACGTATCAGCGGTACTAAGCGCTTCAATACTCTTAGCCCCTTTGATCATAATTCCCGCCTTACCCGAGTGGCTAAGGGTAGACTTAAATGCAACTGGGGTAGCAAGTTTAAGTGCACATGAATAGTCAGCCTGAAGAACGGCGGCAACCCGTTCAAAATCCCGAGTGGCTAAATAAGCCATGGTTCCTAATCCCAAAGTCACAGGTACTAACCGATCTGCTAAACGGGTGGCCTGCAATTGAACCGATGATTTTTCCGTTAAAGAGCTTTCAATATATTTTTTAATACGTTGGGTAGAAGTATCAGCTCCAACCTGTTCAGCCCATATCTTTATTCGACCTTCTTCGACAATTGTTCCGGCGATGACACGATCACCACGTTCTTTTTTTATCGGTTCGGCTTCTCCAGTCATTGATGATTCATTCACGGAAGCAGCACCGTTCATGACATGGCCGTCAATGGCTATGGTTTGACCGGCGCCAACGACGACTAAATCACCAACCCGTATGTCTTCTGGTGTTATGCGTTCTTCAATGGTTTTATTATCAACTTGACGTTCGATCCAAGCCTCTTTAATTGAAGGTTTGGCTAATTCTTTGAGTAAATCGTCACTTTTATGGGATGTTGTTTCTTCAATATATTCACCTAAGGCCAACATGGCATTGGTTGAATTGGCAGCGATATAGTCTTTGCGATAAATAGATATGGCAACGGCTGCTGATTCAAGGACTTTAGAGGTTAAGCCCTCATTAAAAAATTCTTTACTACCTTCAATAAGCAGAGGAAATGCGGCAGCGGTAGTTATGGCTGTATTTAGTGTATTGTTTTTTGATAAGCTGCTAAACGCTAAAGCTGAACTGGCTTGCACAATACCGGCAATAGAGGGGTGTTGTTCATCTATTGGTGTAGCATTTTCCTCGATTATTGCTTGTAAGGGAATGCTACGGAGTTTATCTTCAATACAACTTTTAATATCTTTATTGAAGCAAATAATAAGTGAACAAATCTTTCGATTAATTCGAATAGCCGTTACACCTGGAATTTTTTCCAGGTGATATTTTAGTTTATTTTCAACCAGGTTAGGTGTTTTGAGTAGTTCATACCGATAGCGGATACGCCCTGGGAGTTGGTGCAGCACCGTAAGTTGATGCTGATTATTCTCTTGACTATTGGGTGAGTCTTGATGGCTCATTTAGGCAGTACCCCGACTAGTCGACCTGGTTTTCAGCTTGGACTTCGGCTTTAGCGTCCTCAAAACGTTCTTTAACTTCTTCCATTCCAGCCTGGAAAAGACTACTCGTTTTGGCGACCGTTTTAAATAGGGCATCCTGGACATTTTTATTAGTCATTAAATAGGTCACCGCAGCACCGATTAAAGCACCCTTAACAAAATCACCTGTATCAAAGCCATTTTTTGGTTGTGAGCTTGCTGGAGTATTTCCAGGAATGTTATTGGGAGCATTATTGGGCATAGAATTAGCAGCCGTTTGGATATAGGGGTTCTGTCCGGATAAATTCATCTGAGGATTATTTACTGGGGTATTATAATAAGGATTTTGTAATGGGCAAGCTGGTCGGGTGCTGCCAATATTATGCGCATAACCCTCTGCATGGCCATTGTTTAAATTGGCCTGAGTTGCTTCGGGATTGACTTTATCAGCCGCTTGAAATTCAGTTTCATGTCGCATTGTTATACCTCACTAGCTGCAGTATCACTCGCCATGTTATCAGAGTCATTTTCATCTTCTGTGGCCAGCCCATCAATGTATTCTTCAGATAATCCCTCACTTTCCTGGGCCATTTGCTCCAATTGATTATCTACAACTTCGACAGCATAGAGACTCGCCATGCCCATGCTCATGGCTGAAATTGCCTTAAACCAATCGCCAGAACCCAAGTGATTAGCTGCAGAAATTGCTGCACCCGTGGCAATTCCACCTTGTGCAGACTTTTTCAGCGTATCCCTGACTGCTTTATTTCTGTGCATTTCACCATTTTGGAATTTTTTATAATTGACGGCTCCTGCTACTATGGCTGAGGCAACTGCACCACTTACCACATGACCTGCGACTGAACGAGGTTCACCAGTGTTAATTACGGGCTTTTTTAACATAATAATATTCTCTGTTTTATCTAATCAGGGGGGTTAAAATTAGGTTATTAATTCTTTATTTTTTTGCAATGTTATAATAGTTATTTAATCGGGTTTAATCCAGGTTATCCCTTTCGGTATCTTTTGGGGCTTGTTTAGAGCAAGAACTATTCGCGCCATCTGCTGTATTTTGATGCTGATTTTTTGAGTATTTTGCTGGACTTTTTTTAAAGAGATATATCAGCCCAATACCGGCCGCAGCTCCGAGCATAAATGGTAAATTTGCCATAGTTTTTATTTCTTTCCTAATTTAGTTGTCGATAGGTGTTTAGTTTGTTTTAGCAGAAGATTCCGTTGGTTCGGCCTGCTCATTTTGCTCGCTAGGCTCTGAATCTTTTTTTAAGTTTGTTAAAATCATCGTGCCTAATCCTCCAGCTAATAAGCCGCCTATTAGGGCCATATTACTATTTTGGAGTAGCTTGCTTAATTCTTGCTGATCAATATTTCCACTCATCAATGACTGAATCAGCGACTGATATTCCTCTGCCTTGGCAAAAATTTCGTCTGGGTTATGTTGACCATGATTTGCATAAGCTTGTTCATCGTTGGTTTGCGTTTCAGAACATTCGCTGGCTGGTTCTTCCGGTATATGTCCTGAATATTGGTTAAGTTCAATATAATGTTGACTGAGGCATTGTCGAAATGCGGGTAAATGATTGTTGTAAGAGGCTGCTTGTAGGCGGTATAAGGTATCTTTAATATCAATATCTTGAGTATATTTTAATAAGTGTTCATACATCGCTATATTATCGATTTCCGCTGCTACGCCTACTTCACAACATTCCATAAGGGTATCGGGAATTTCAATCCGTTGATACCAATCATTTATCGGTATATTAACGGAATATTTCTCTAGCAAAGGTAACAAGAGGTTATAGTGTTGATTTTCAGCTTCTACAATCTCTGAAAAAGGAGATTGGGAGCCAAATTTTTTGATGATACCCGAATATAGCTCATAGGCATGAAACTCATCATAAATGGCAATTCTTAATACTTGATGAACTAATGGTTCATCAAAGGATAGATTAATCCTTTGGTTGATGAGTATGCTTTCATCAAAATTTTGCTCCATCAAATACCTCGTTTATAAAATTAATTGATTAATTCAAGTTTAGTCTGGAGTGACACGCCTATTATTTCACACTCTTAATAATACCACTATAGTATAGTCTTTCTCTTTTAATAGTGGTTTTTATAAAATTTTTGACGGGATTATACCATAAAATTTATTAAATAAAATGCAAATCATTATTATTTAGGTTGAGTATTGACTTTATCATATTCAAAGAGTAATAATAGCTGAAGATTCTAAAACTAAAGTCTCATTTTTTGTAGTAAAACAGTCATAAAAAAGCCATATAAAAAGAATATACTCGGCTTGACTGATTGTATGAGATTAATAACAGGAGATATTCTGTGACAGATGAAATCCATAGTGCCATCAAAATATCCATAGCAAGTGCGGCGGCAAGAGAAGCCACCACCGTAGCAGCTACTTCGGCTGCTAACATGGCTGCCAGAGCTGGTATACTTTCAGCGGCCGGTGCCGCAACCACATCAGCTTTGCCTGCGATTGCCGTAGGGGCAGTCGCTTATGGTTTGTACTCTTTGCTCTTTTCAAGTTCAAATAAAAAGTGATAGGATCATCCTTTCGCATGGTTCGCTTGCTAGTTGCGCTTTTATATGTCGATTTATTTATGCATAGAACCATAATGTTGAACTGAAAAATTTCTAGAGTAAGTATGAGTCCCGTTGATTTATTTCTGAATATTGGTAAAACAATGACAATTGTTCACCATGTGCCAGGACGCATTCGTTTGCGTTTTTCTTCCAGTAGCCTACCTTTATTAAAACAATTTAGCATGATAGAAGCCTTACAAGATCAGGAGGTAAAAGATATATTATCTGCAATTCCTGGAATTAATACGGTTAAAATCAATGAGATTATTGGATCGGCAACCATAGAATATAAAAGGGGAGAGTGGGATACGAATTTATGGGAAAATTTGTGTGCAGGAATTCCTGATCCAATTTTAGAAAATAAAATCAGCACAACTTTGGATAGTTTTGGTGTTGATTTGACGAGTAATTGTTAGTCATTGTTAAAGGGCTATTGCCTTATTACAATGATAGTAAAACCATTAATCTAACAGTCATTACTGCTTCTACTAGCTGCTCCAAAAGTTTAAACCTAAAAAACACAGTAGACGGCAACTGCGTTTTTTAGGTCAAACTTTACTTCTGGCTTTGCGGGCTTTTTTCCGTTGAATTTTATGATAAGTGCCTTTCCCAGTTTCATAACTAAGTGCTACGGTTAAAATAGTTGCTACGCCGCTGGCTATTGGAAAAATAAGTCCCATTAGATGATACCCTCTTTGAATAAATTTAATATAAATGATAATCCTTATCATTAAGTTTCATTTAAATACATTTATTATATAAAGTCAAGAGATTTTTATTTGGTCATGTAGGGAGCTAACAATAATCAGTAGTTTAATTATTTACATACAGCGATTGTCCTAAGAAATAGGATTGGCTTCCTCACTATCGTCTTTCTCTGCGTCGTCCGTCTTTTGTTCGGGTTGGACAAAAGCCTTTACTTTATCGGCAACCTGATTTGCCGCCACTTTAATTTTCTCTCTCGCCGCTTCATCTTTGTATAAATAAGTTGCTAGTGAACCAACTGCTGTACCAATTGCAAGGGGAACTAAATGTAATGCCATGGTGTTAAACCTCCATTTTATTTAAAATTCGTGTGGTAATTATAGTTGATATACGGGATATTTTCGATCTGAAGTCGTCTAAATGTTAAAACTGGGTCCGAAAATATTATGGTTACAGGATTTTCGGAATTAATTCAATTTTAAAATATCTAGATTTCGGCGTCGGACACGCTTTAATAAGTCATCATCACGTGACAAGCAACCTTTTGGATAACCCTGCGACTCTATCATCTGTTTGAGTTTGGTACGCCACTCACCATTTTCAGCCAATTTTTCTGGAAAACATGATTCCAGTAATTCAATCATAGCCGGAACAACTACGGAGGCTCCGGGAGAGGCTCCTAGTAGTGCTGATAAAGTACCATCTTTAGTACAGACAACTTCGGTTCCAAACTCTAATTTACCAATTTTGTTGGGATCTTTTTTAATAATCTGTACCCGTTGGCCAGCATGAGCCAGGTTCCAGTCCTTGTCTTTGGCATTGGGAAAATATTCACGTAAGGCTGCTAAACGGGATGAGCGTCCTTGCATAACTTCTTTTACCAGGTATTTGATCAAAGCAAAATTACTCAATCCAACTGCTAATATGGGTAATATGTTAGAAGGGCGAATGGACTTAAACATATCCTTCCACGAACCCTGAACCAGATACTTGGTTGTAAAACCAGCAAAAGGGCCAAATAACAAAGCTTTTTGTCCATTAATAATACGTGTGTCCAAATGGGGAACTGACATTGGGGGTGAACCAATTGAAGCTTTACCATAAACTTTTCCCCAATGCCTCTCAACCACTTCGGGGGTTTTGCATACTAACCACTGACCGCTCACAGGGAATCCGCCGTAACCCGTAACCTCATCCACTCCAGATTTTTGAAGTAGTGGCAAGGCCCCGCCACCGGCACCCAGAAAAACAAACCCGGCACTCAATACTCGTTTTTGATCGTTTTGACTATTAAGCATCTCAATTTTCCATAAATGGTCTACATCGCGCTTTAGGTCGATCACATCGGTATTAAGAATTAATTCAAAATCTTCATAACCTTTAAGATAGTCAATTAAATAGCCGGTTACTGCACCAAAATCAACATCTGAACCATAAGCCACACGGGTTGCAGCAACTTTCTGATTAGGATCGCGACCTTCCATAATCAGCGGCATCCATTGTTTTAATACCTCTACATCTTCACTATATTCCATATCAGCGAATTGTTCGTGTGTTTTCAGAGTTTCGAAACGATTTTTCAGGAACGATACATTGTCATCTCCCCAGACAAAGCTCATGTGTGGTGTTGGATTGATAAAGTTTTCCGGAGAAGGTAATGCATTCTGTTCGACCAGATAAGACCAGAACTGCAAAGTTGTCTCAAAAGCTCGATTGATCTTCAGTGCTTTGGCAATCTCAATCGAACCGTCGGATTGTTCGGCGGTATAATTTAATTCGCAGTATGCTGCATGTCCGGTACCCGCATTATTCCAGCCACTGGAGCTCTCCCCTGAGATGTTAGCGAGACGTTCAACAATGGTAATCGACAGATCTGGATTCAGTTGTTTTAGCATACTGCCCAGTGTTGCGCTCATGATTCCACCACCAACCAGCAATACATCTGTCTTTTGTATTTCCATATTTTGATTCCGCTTTGAGTTAAAGAGATAGGCACTTTATTGTTAAACCTAAAAAACGTATAAAGCTCGTTATTAAAGATTATTTTCTCATTTGTATTCTGCAATAATCAAGGGGGGAATCCTGGCAGCAGAAAAGCATAACTCATTAAAAACAGAAGACTTAAAAACTGCTTGCCTATTTGATTTCTGATAGAATAAAATTGTAAAGTACCGTTTTTTATGAAGAATATTGAGGTGATGTGGTTGATAGTAAACAGCCGTTCTCACCAAAAAGCAGGCATTCTACGATTTCCTGAAACCGTTACTCCAGCATAAAATATATTTTGTCGTTCAAAAATTAATATATATTATTAATAATGACAATAAATAAAGGGAAGGGCTGATCTAAAATTGCTTACGCGCAGGCTCCTTTCTTTTGATGGGAAAGTTGCAACTTATAGTGGATAAAGTTGCAACTTAATGTGGGCCGAATGGCCATTTATAGTGAAACGCAGTATTTTGGGTTAACCACACTTACTATCGCCACAGCTTAAACAGGTCATACAACCGTCCATTAAGACTAAGGCTTTAGTGTTACATTTGGTACATAATTGGGCGGATTCGGGAAAATCGCCACTTTTACCATTGGCTGCATCTTGTTTTGCTTCGTATTCTTTACGCTTTGCGTTGATGAGTTTTTGCTGGTGTTCATCTAATTCAGGAGATTTCAACATACCAATTAATTTTAAGTGGTTTTCAATGGCACATCCAATTTCAGCTACCAAGGAGGGCATAAATACCCCACCTTTTTTAAAGTAACCTCCTTTGGGATCAAATACTGCTTTTAATTCTTCAACCAAAAAGGTGACATCCCCACCCTTACGAAAAACAGCTGAAATAACCCGAGTTAGAGCAACTACCCACTGAAAGTGATCCATATTTTTGGAGTTAATAAACACTTCGTAAGGTCGACGCTCTTCATGTTCCGTGCCCATATTTAATATCATATCGTTAACGGTGATATATAGTGCGTGCTCGGATTGAGGTGTTTTTATTTTATAAGTTGAACCAAATAATACATCTGGACGGCTAACATTTTCATGCATGCTTTCTAGATCGTTAATATTATCATCATTGCTTGCGGCTAAATCTTGTTTAGCCTGATTGTCTTCTTCAGTAACAACTTTGTATGAAACAATCTTTTTGTCGATTTTTAAAACCATTTTTTGCTACCTGATTATAGGGTTAACTAGATATTTAGGATAAGAGTGCCGATCACTTAAAACTTACCGTAATAGCCTTCTTTTAATGCATCGAAGAGATTAGCGGCTGTGTGTGTTTCGCCATCATATTCAAGTTGCTCATTACCTTTAACTTCGACCATATGCCCATCTTCTAAAGTAAACTGATAAGTGGTGTTTTCTAAATCTTTTTCTTTCACTAAAACGCCCTGAAAGGCTTCTGGGTTAAAACGAAAGGTCGTACAACCCTTCAAGCCTTTTTCATAGGCATATTGATAAATATGTTTAAAATCTTCATAAGGATAGTCGGTGGGCACATTAGCCGTTTTGGAAATGGATGAATCAATCCATTTTTGTGCCGCTGCTTGAATGTCGACATGTTGGGTCGGACTAATATCGTCAGCACAAATAAAGTAATCGGGCAATTGTTGTTCAGGATCATCACTATATGGCATTGCTGAACTATTGATTAATTCCCGATAGGCTAATAATTCAAATGAAAATACATCTACTTTTTCTTTACTCTTTTTACCTTCGCGAATAATGTTACGAGAATAATGGTGGGCAAAACTTGGCTCAATACCATTACTGGCATTATTGGCTAATGATAGAGAAATTGTTCCCGTAGGTGCAATGGAAGTATGATGGGTAAAACGTGCGCCTACCTGTTCCATTTCTTTTGTGAGTTCAGGTTCTTCTTGAGCAACTTGTTGCATATATCGGCTGTATTTACTTAATAGTACTTTACCTTTTACTATATCTCCGATCTTAAAACCATCATCAACCATTTCCGGACGTTTATGTAACATTTCTCCGGTGACACTAAAATCCTCTTCCATAATTGGAGCCGGACCTTTTTCTTTAGCCAAAGCGACCCCTGTTTTCCATCCTTCGATAGCTAATTTTTTGGTGACTTGTTCGGTAAAGTCTACAGAGTCAGTATCGCCATACTTCATCCCTAACATAGTTAAAGTAGAACCTAGTCCTAGGTAACCCATACCATGACGACGTTTACTGAAAATTTCTTCTTGTTGTTTCGGTAAAGGGAGACCATTAATTTCCACCACATTGTCTAACATACGGGTAAAAATTTGGATGGTTTTTTCATATTCTTCCCAATTGAAATAAGCTTTGCTTGAAAATGGATTTTCAACAAATCGAGTGAGATTAATCGAACCTAATAGACAACTACCATATGGAGGAAGAGGTTGTTCACCACAGTTATGGGCATGCAATCCATTGGCATCGAATGTATTTATCCCAGGGACTTGAATGTCATAAACATCTTCGTATCCCTCCTCTGATAGAGATTTTACGGTCGCTACAAATTGAGTTTTATTTAATCGACGCTTATAATTTTTTAATGCGTTTTCCAATGATGCGGCTTTATAGGTATCCGAAAATCCGATGTTTTGATTAAAATGATGAATATTTTCTCCACTAATAACCAGTTCATGTTGAGCCTTAATTTGGTAATCGGCCTGTCCGCCTTTGCCATTGGGTAATTTTTTTATTCCTGCCGGTCTACGATTACGGTAAATAGTGGAGGTGATACCTAATCGTAATAACATTCTTTGTACTGCTTCCAGTCTGAGTAAGTCGGATTGAGCAAGACGAATACTAATTCCTTTAGACTGTTCTCCTTGTACCGAGCCATCAGCATCAAAAAAGCCTCTTAAGAATCCACAATAGAAATCACTGGAAGCATTTTCTAAAATCGGTGAAATTTGTTTGTTTCCCGGTGATATATCTAGCTCCATAGCTAGATCTTTTAATCCACTGAAGCTCATTCTATATTCATTTCTATCCGAAATCTCAGTCCAACCTTTAAAATCATTTCTGATTTTAAATGACTGGGTTGCCTCAAGTGCTGCTTGCATCACGGATTGAACACCATAATTTATGGGATCATTGTGTCCATTTACGATTTGCGGAGTTTTCCAAACGGAAAGCACTGCTTTATCATTTTTTAAGGTCCCATCGCCAATCAAAAGTCCAGTTAAATAACCCTGATCAGCATTATATTTTCCTTTCCATTTGATATTTGAGCGATGGTCATTCAGTAAAACCTGATCGCCAGGTGATAACTGACCTGCTTCACACCATTCGGATTCGACATGATATCTTGTTTTAGAACTTACTCTTCTGACTCGATGATCGTTTGTTAGACGCAAAGAATAGCCTTCAGCCGTATCTAGTTTTACAATATCTTTTGTGGCCGTTTTAAAAAAACCTTGTGCAGAGGATAGATGTTTTTGTCCATCGACCAGCACTTGAATTTGCTGACCAAGAAGTGCTTGGACTTGTCTCGGCCCCTGTTCAGTATGTACCCAGGTATCTCCTGTTACGCAAGGATTAGTGGCTCTGATATTTTCACAAAACCAGTTATTGTTCATTTCATTGACTTTATCAATCAAAATAAAACCGGGTTCGGCAAAGTCATAAGTGGAACTCATAATAATGTCCCATAAACGGCGAGCCGGGATGGTCTTAGTAATTTTGCAGGCAACCAAACCGTCATCATTGATGATATAACCATTTTTGTTGGGAAGATCTCGCCAGATGACTTTTTCGCTATCTTTTAGATTGATTTGATCTAATTTCATTTCTTTTTCCGTGATGGGAAAAGATAATGGCCACTCTTGTTCATTTTTGACCGCTTCGACAAAATCAGCAGTAATCAATAGAGATAGGTTAAATTGTCTTAAACGTCCGTCTTCTCGTTTTGCTCGGATAAATTCAATAACATCGGGATGGCCAATATCAAATGTTGCCATTTGAGCCCCACGACGACCACCAGCTGACGAAACGGTAAAACACATTTTGTCATAAATATCCATGAATGACAGAGGACCGGAGGTATATGCTCCGGCGCCTGATACGTAGGCATCTTTGGGGCGCAGGGTTGAAAATTCATAACCTATACCACATCCGGCTTTTAGCGTTAGTCCCGCTTCATGCACCTTATGTAAAATATCGTCCATTGAATCAGCAATAGCACCAGATACGGTACAATTAATTGTTGAAGTTGCTGGTTTATGTTGCTGTGCTCCAGCATTGGATATTATTCGTCCGGCAGGAATGACCCCTTTACGTAGAGCCCATAAAAACTCTTTATAATATTTTTCTTGTGCGAGTTCATCACTTTCCACTTCAGATAGTGCGCGTGCAACACGTTGATAGGTTTCATCAATATTTTGATCAATCTGAACCCCATCTTTGGTTTTTAAGCGATATTTGGTATCCCAAATATCCAATGATGCATCTTGAAAAGGAATTTCGGTTGTCTTTTGAGGCACAGCATGTAAATGGGCAGTCATGAATAATGTCCTTGAAAAATCATTAAATCCTTATTTATTATAAGAAATAAGGCAACATAGTTATCGGAATAGCTCCGACGTTATTGTTCTATATATGGTATGTAACTTTCGTTTTGTATTACTATATATTGTGTTTTTCGGTAGATATTAAATATTGATGGATTTTAAATCAAGCTTTTTTCATAAAAATATATGGCAATTTTTTTTACCAAAGACTTGCATTTTTTCTCGCTTAAGCAGGAGGCGACTTGCAGAAATATTAGGATTTGATGAATTAAGAATAGCTTTTCAATATCCCTACTTTGTACTATAGTTTAAAGTTGATATCAAAATAATAATGATTAAATTCTATAAACTCGCTAATGATATTGTTTTAAGCACACTTTCCATTATCTTTTGGTTAGAAAATAAAAAAAGTATAAATAATTTCTTTAACCTGCCGATAGGCATGGTTATAGGGAAATAATAAAGGGGTATGGGGAAATCAGCAATATTACTTTGTAAAGGGGAAAAAACAGTGTTGGGTGCAATTCGTAAACAGCTTTCTAATTATAAATTATGGCATCGGTTAGTGGTGCTAAGTATGATTCCATTACTTGGGTTAAGCTATTATTCCATCGAACTGGTTTTGTCGACCATGGATTTGGCGGATGAAAAGCAGATAAATGTCGACTTATCTTCTGAAGCTCTCAAGGAAGCAGATAATTTACTTAAAGAGAAAAGAGAGTTTTTAGTTCAAGTCGAACAAACGATTAAAGGAAAAAAAGGTTTCGTCCAAGAAATCGAAAAAAATTTACAGAATAAAAAAGATTTTTTGCAAGTCGTTGACTCTATGATTGGTGATGTCCGCAGTACCAATATTGAGCTGATGTCTCTTCAATTTTCCCTTAAAACCTACACCATGTTGGCTGATTTTCTTCAGGCTATTCAACTTGAGCGCGATTTATCTATGGGCTTCTTGGGTACTAAAGGCCGCTTTTTAACTGAAGAATTTAAACAATCAATTATAGAAACTGATAAACATATTCCCAATTTTGAAACACTGGACCTTTCCTTACTTGAAAAAGTAAATAACAAATTACCGGGTGAAGCAAAAAAAGCGCTTAAATATTTAAAACGTCTGAAAAAGAAAAGAAGTCGGACTCTGGAATTTAAAGCCTTACCTTTGCCAACTATGGATTATTATTTAAAAATTACGGAAGCCACTTTAAATATTATTGAGGGTTTATCCGCTCGGGTAACCAACAATAAATTACAGAGTATTTTGGCCAGTTATACCAATATGTTGCGAATAATTGATTTGGCTTCTCAAGAACGAGCCTATATCGTTTATACCCTGGGTCAGCAGGATTTTAATCAATCGGTTTTTCAGCGTTTTATAGCATTATTGGCACGTTTGGATGTATACAAAAAATTATTTGAAACCTGGAGTTCTCCTGAATTGAAAGCAGTTTTTGTGACTAAAATGGCGGATGAAACCAGTAAAAATGCCTTATCGCAACGTGCCTCTATTATTAATTATGATCCCGATATGGGATTTGATGCTAGACCTGTTCCATTTTTTCAATTATGGAGTGATTGGTTGGTTAATATGCATTTCATCAAAAAGCAGGTATTTAATTCATTAGAAAATTGGACCGATGCTTTAATTGAAAAAAATGATGGTGTGATTAAGGAAAATTATGCCAAGAAAAATGAGACACTCGAAGCTCAAAAAGAATTGGTTAAAAAGCAGGAAATTCATGCCCAGGAAATTAAAGATATCCTGGAGAAGAAAAAGCAAAGTGAACAGTCGATTGTCTCCACCCAAGAAAAAGTCAAAAAGGTTAGTGAGAAAAAAGCTGAAACCGAAAAGGCTCTGGAGTTGGCGAAAGTCAAACAGCAAGTGGTGACTTATGCATCTATTTTGGGAATATCCATAACAGCCCTATTTACTTATTTGGTTTTTACTAGCATCATCGGACCACTCAATGATTTACTGAAAGGGTTCAACCGTCTAACCCAGGAAGATGCCGACTTAACCCATCGTATTCCGGTAGTTGGTAAAGATGAACTGGCAGGAGTGGCTGAGGGATTCAACTTTTTTGCTACCCGGGTTGGAACAATGATTGGGCAAATTCAAGCAGTCGTTTTATCATTGAGTGAAGCAATTGAGCAACTCAACGTAGTTAATGCCGAAAATACCAGCAGTACGCAAAGACAACAACAAAATACGGACCAAGTCACTAGCGCTATTACCGGGGTCAATCAGCAGGTGAGTTTAGTGGCTAATAGTGCGACTGAAGCAACTGAATCGGCCAATGCGGCTAACCAGCAAGCAGATCAAGGAAAAAATGTTGTTGCCAATACAGTCGATTCAATTAAAAAATTAGCCTTGGAAATTGAGCAAGCTTCTAAAGTGATTAATGAGCTTAGTAAAGATAGTGAAGATATCAGTCTAATTCTCGATGTAATCGGAGGAATCGCTGAACAAACCAACTTATTGGCACTGAATGCAGCCATTGAAGCAGCCCGTGCAGGAGAACAAGGTAGAGGCTTCGCTGTTGTTGCCGATGAAGTTCGTTCTTTAGCCGCTCGAACCCAAGAATCAACCAGTGAAATCAGAGTTATGATTGAAAAACTTCAGAAAGGTTCGCGTGAAGCTGTGGCGACGATGGATAAAGGAACTGAACAGGTTAATACTAGTGTAGAACAGGCAATGGAAGCAGACCAAGCTCTTGCTGAAATCAATGTGTCGGTGCAGTTGATTAGGGATAAAAATAATGATATTGATTTGGCTTCTCAGGAACAATTAGAAAATGTAAAACAAATCAATCAAGATGTTGAAGAGATTAAAGGCCTAACTGATGATGCTCAAAACCGCACTAAACAATTGCAAGCGGTGAATTCGACCTTGTCGAATCTGGCAGTGGAGTTAAAACAACTGGTTGGGCAATTTCATACTTAGTCATAGCAATACCGATATTTTAAATGGCTAAGGAAGGTTGATATACATTGATGCCGAGCTATCTATATTGTGTAGGTTTTCTATAATGCTGGAACTTTTATATCAAAAGCCTTTATTTTTAAAGGCTTTACTTTTTCATTTTCCATATACCACTTTAAGATATCATAATAGGAACGAATATTTTTTACATACACCAGGGCTTCTTTCCCTCGGGCAAATCCATAACGGGTTTGGGAGTACCATTTTGATTGCTGTAATAAGGGTAAAACCTGTTTTAAATTTCTCCATTGGGTACTATCGAGGCCACGTTTTTTACCCAGTTTGATAGCATCTTTAATATGCCCTAAACCCATATTATAAGCAGCTAAAGCAAAGTAAATTTTTTCCTCTTCGGGAATGTTTTCGGGTAAGCGTTCCATTAGGTTTGAATAGTAACGAGCACCTCCGAATATGCTTTCGGTTGGTTCAATACGATTGGTTACCCCCAAATAATTTGCCGTAGCTTGAGTTAACATCATTAATCCTTTTACCCCGGTTGGAGATACGGCTTTAGGGTTCCAGTGAGATTCTTGATAGGAAATAGCAGCCAATAATATCCAGTCTATATTAAAATCTGCACCCGCTCGTTCAAACCAAGTTTTGAATTTGGGTAAGCGAGTCTTTATGTGTCGTTGAAAGATTCGCTTATCAACATAATCAAATTTATCGAGGTGGCCATAATAGCGTTCATCTAAAATTTTTATTTGCTTGGCTTTTTTTAAATTGTATAAAAAAAGATCGGCTGCTTTTTGAATGCTATTGTCTGATTGTTTGCTAAAAAATAAACTCACCGGTAACTTATCCGATAAGTTGAAGGCCACTCGTAGTTCAGGGTAAAAGCGTTGGTTGATTTTTATTTCAAGAGAGTTGGCGACACTATATTCAATGACTTTTTCATTGAGTAAAAATAATAATTCTTCGGTAGATGCTTCAGAATTGCTTTGCCATTTGATTTTTGGATCCGCTTTTTTTAATTGCACTAGAAATTCTTCCTGACTACTTTTGCTGATGACTTCTATAGCAAGGTTTGGGAGATATTTTATGTTTTTAGGCGCTTTTGTGCCTGAACGATAAACTAATTGTTGTTTGATGGTTTGGTAAGGAGCACTTATCCAATATTGTTGTTTCCTTTTAGGAGTGGAAACTATTCGCGCCGCTGCCATATGAGCTTCATTATTATCCAAGCGTTCTAATAATTGAGGGGTGCTATGCCCAAAAATAAGCTTTAATTTAACGCCAAGATGTTTGGCAAATCTTTGTGCAATTTCATACTCATATCCTCTCGGGCCAAACGGTCCTTCATAATAAACTGCCGGGACATTTTTGGTTAGGACTCGTAGCTCACCGCCATGTTTTAGCCTTTCCAATGCATTAGGGGGAGGAGAGCACGAGTTTATGAGTTGAAATAAAAGAAGAAGTAAAAATAAACGCTTCATACTGGCGAATTAATCGACTAAAAAGGACATATGGATTTAAATTTCATTTCCCGATTGTCTTGTGGATGAAAAAATTCAAGACTTGTAGCGTGTAATTGCATACGATCGGCCATTTTTAGTGCTTTTTGGTCCGCATATAACGGATCACCAAGAATAGGGTGTTTTAAATGTAACATGTGTACTCGTAGTTGATGCGAACGTCCGGTTTTTGGGATTAACTTTAAATGACTGATGGCTTCCCCCATGTGAAATTGTGTGCTCATATTTTGCCATTGAGTATAGGCATTTTTCCCTTGTTCTCTGTCGATAATTTGGCGTGGGCGATTTTCCCAATCACAACGCATGGGAACATCAATTTCTCCTTTGCCTTCTAAAATCCCATAAACTCTTGCCTGATATTCTTTTTTAACCTGTCGATACATAAATTGTTTATTCAGATGTCTTAGAGATTCTTTGTGTATGGCAAAAACCATGAGACCCGAAGTCTCCCAATCCAATCGATGAACTACGCCAATTTCGGGAAAAAGTTGTTGTAATCGGGTTGCCACACTGTCGTATTTCTCCTTTCCTCTACCGGGCACAGATAAAAGCATGGAAGGTTTTTCGACAACGATAATATCTTGGTCTTGATAATGAATCTTAATTTCCATAAAAAACTATTGCTAAAATATATCCATTTGGTATTGGTTTAACATGTACCCAAGCCATCTGGAAATATGAACTTCAGTATTTCTTAGTTGTTTGGGCATAGCAGGAAATAATAGTGTTTTTAGCCATCGGACACAATAGTTCTAATATAGCATTTGAGTAAAAAATAAAGGATTTTGCGGCCTGTAACTTACTAACTGAATAGGTTGCTGGAGAGGGATTTTTTAATGAATGATAATCAACAACCTGTTAAACTTGTCCTTTTATAAAATCAGTTAACTCTATGTTTAAACCACTTTCGGCTTTTATTGGCTTGCGCTATATCAAGGCCAAACGACGTAATCAATTCATCTCCTTTATTACCTTTAGTTCATTTATTGGCATTGCTATAGGAGTGTGGGCTTTAATCACTGTATTATCGGTAATGAATGGCTTTCAACAAGAAATTCGTGAGCGAGTATTAGGTATGACGGCACATGCCACCATTAATGCGAGTAACGGAAATTTGTCTGATTGGGGACCTGTTCAAGAAAAGATTGGAAATCATCCCGAAGTCATCGCAACTGCGCCCTATATTATGCGAGAGGGTATGCTGATTAATGGGAAAAATGTTCATGGAGCAATGATTCGAGGAATCGACCCTAGTCAGGAAAAAACGGTTGCAGATGTTTATCAGAAGATGAAACAAGGTAATTATAGTGACTTGAGTGAAAAAAAATATGGCATTGTCTTGGGCAAATATTTGGCTAATTCTTTGGGAGCTTATGTCGGTTCTAAAGTAACGTTAGTGATTCCTTCAGTTAATGTTACCCCAGCAGGAATAATCCCTAGGATGAAACGATTTACAGTCATAGGGATTTTTGAAGTTGGACATAGCCAATATGACTCCAATATGGCACTTATCAATCTTCCGGATGCCCAAAAGTTGTTTAAAATGAAAAATCAAGTATCAGGCGTTCGGTTAAAACTAACCGATATGTATCAGGCTCCTATTCTGAGTCGAGAAATTGCCGCTCAAATACCGGGTTATTATCGAGTGATCGATTGGACTCAATACCATGCCAATTTGTTTCGAGCGATCAATATTGAAAAAAAAATGATGTTTATCATTCTTTCGCTGATAGTTGCCGTTGCCGCCTTTAATATTGTTTCGACCCTAGTCATTGTTGTTAACGAGAAAAAGGGGGATATTGCCATTTTAAGAACGATTGGTTCTACATCCGCTCAGATTATGCGAATTTTTATTTTTCAAGGCATAATTATTGGTTTTGTTGGGACCGTGTTAGGGATTATTTCGGGCGTTTTAACGGCTCTAAATATTGATGTTATCGTTCCCTTTTTGGAAAATTTATTAGGTATAAAATTTTTATCGGCCGATGTGTATTTGATTACCGAGTTACCTTCGAAAATGGAATGGAATGATGTAACTGCTATTGGCAGTATTGCTTTTATTTTAACCGTGTTGGCTACTTTATACCCTGCTTGGCGAGCATCTCGAGTTCAACCGGCGGAGGCCTTACGTTATGAGTAATCCGCTAATTAAATGTCAAGGATTGAGTCAGTATTTTGAAGATGCTGGGCAACGTGTCGAAATTTTTAAAGACTTGGATTTTATGGTTGAACAAAGTCAAAGTGTCGCTATTACGGGTGCATCGGGATCAGGGAAAAGTACACTATTGTATTTATTAGGTGGTTTGGAAAAACCAAAATCGGGTCAAGTAATCGTTGATGGGATTGAACTCAATCAGTTATCGACTAATAAATTAGCCGCTTTTCGAAATAAAAATTTGGGATTTGTTTATCAATTTCATCATTTGTTACCGGAGTTTTCGGCTCTAGAAAACGTAGCGATGCCCTTGTTGATTAGAGGTGACTCCGTTCGTCAAGCTAGAAAGGACGCAGAGGAGCTTCTGGAACAAGTTGGCCTGAAACAGCGTTTAACCCATAAACCTGCTGAAATGTCGGGTGGAGAACGACAGCGGACGGCGATAGCCAGGGCATTAGTGACTAAACCCAAATGTCTTTTAGCAGATGAGCCAACCGGAAACTTGGATAACCGAACCGCAAAACAGGTTTATGAGTTGCTTTTAGAACTCAACCAAAATTTGCATACCAGTTTAATTATTGTCACCCATGATGAACATATGGCTGATAGTATGCAGGCTAAGTTTGTTCTTTGTGATGGACAAATAGCTAAACAATGAGCTTTTAAAATATTTTTTTACAAGGAGTATGTGATGTCTCAGCATGATGTTATTGTGCACTGGAAAATAGAAACAGAATCTTTTGCTTTTCAGGATTATAATCGGGAACATGATTGGATCTTCAGCGACAAAGAACAGGTTAGAGTCTCTTCCGCTCCACAATTTTTAGGGAATCCTGATTGTGCCGATCCCGAGCAGGGTTTTGTCGCTGCGCTTTCTAGCTGTCATTTATTATTTTTTATTGCCTATTGCTCAAAAAAACGAATGCAATTACTTGATTATCGAGATGAAGCGTATGGCATTTTGGAAGAAAATGACGAGGGGAACATGGTTATTTCTAAAGTGGTATTAAGACCTAAAGCAATTTTTGCTGAAGGCCAGGAGCCGAGTCGGGAACAATTAGAAAAGCTTCACCATAGTGCACATGAAAAATGCTTTTTGGCCAATTCAATCAAGTCAGAAATGGTCATTGAATTTTAATTTATTCGAAATTATCAGCGGTGGCTCTTGCCAGAGAGGCACCGATGTTATTAACCTGAAAAACTCAGTTGCCATCTACTGCGGCTCCCCTAAGCACTCAATCTTAAGGATTTTCTGGAACATTTGGGCTTCACCCGTAGGGTGACTACGAATAAAGCCCAAATAACCCATAAAATCCTTAATCTCAAGCGCTTCAGTGAACCTCGCTACGAAGTCAACTGAGTTTTTTAGGATTAATGGTTGTCAGAGGCATGTAGCTGTTTTTTGTTTTTTCGTTCTTGCCAAGCTTTGACAATATGTAAACGCCATAATAACCGAATTCCAAAATAACCCGCGATCGAACAAACTACACCAAAAATAAAACAGCCTAATAAGAAAGGTTGCCATATCAAGCTCATTTCAGTACTAATCCATTCCCAGCTTAAGACAAACTTCACTTGACTGGGGACTTGTCCCATTACCATTGCGCCTAATTTGTAGGCAGCATAAAACATGGGAGGCATGGTAATAGGGTTTGATATCCAAACTAGAGCCACTGAAATTGGCAAATTTACCCTTACCACAATCGCAATTGCAGCGGCCAAAACCATTTGAAATGGTATCGGGACAAAAGCACAAAAAAAACCCACAGCAAAGGCTCCAGATACACTGCGTCGATTCATATGCCATAAATTGGGGTCGTGGATTAAGCTACCAAAAATTTTTAGATGTTTATGCTCTTTAATGGTTTTGTGATCAGGCATATATTTTTTGATTAGCTTTTTTGGCATATTCTTTTTCTTTCCAGTATGCTAGATTTAACCTTGATTAAAATTATTCTTTTTGATGGTTAAAACTAATTTCTACATTAAATGTTAATAGTAGTTCTTTTTATTATTTTCTTTAAGTTGCAGGCTGGCAAATACTGCTTTTTTGGGGTGCATCAAGATGCTGCTATAGTATAAGGATAAAATTTGAAAAAATATAGTTTGTCTTTTCTCGCTGGTAATCTTCTATTACACCAATTTCCAAGTATTGATGGAGTATTGACTTGGGTCGTTAGTTCCAGCAGTTTGCTTGTTCTTTTTTTCCTTTTTATCTTTGCCTTTTTTAGTCCTAAGCATAAACAAAAATTGTTACAAGTTGCCCTAATTTTACTTTTTTTTGGTAGTGGTTTTATACTTACTTGGACAAAAGTCGACATGCTCTTAGCTAATTCATTACCCGAAGAAATGGTGGGTCGAGAGCTTATAATCCAAGGACATGTGGATTCAATTCCAGCGGTTAGGAACGGTATTGCTAAATTCAATTTTAGACTTAGTCAAATAATCAGTCCTAAAAGTAATTTATTCGATAATACTGTAGTTAGACTTTCATGGTACAAAAAGTTTCAAACAGCGCAGAATTTTCCAAAGCTTGGTGAATTTTGGCAATTAAAAGTTAAACTTAAACAGCCATCAGGACTCATGAATCCCGGATCGTTTGACTATGAAAAATGGTTGTTTCAAAATCAAATTCGGGCCACTGGTTATATCCGAGCTGGAAAAGAAAATCAACGTATTAGTAATCATATTAAATGGAATTATTATCTCGACCATTTTCGTGAGACATTTTCGTCTCAACTTCAATTCCAGCTTAGAGAAAATCAATTTCAAGGTTTATTACAGGCGTTGATTTTGGGAAATAAAACCATAATGGAACCAGATGTATGGAAAGTATATATTGACTCCGGTACTAATCATCTAATTGCTATATCTGGTTTACATATTGGTCTATTTGCCGCTATTGGTTTTTTTCTTGGACGTTATTTGTGGTCATTTTTTCCTAAACTTTTAGTTTTTGTACCAGCTCAACAAGCCGGAGCAGCAGTTGCTATTATCTTTGCTGTTAGCTATTCTGCGTTGGCTGGATTTTCAATTCCAACGCAAAGAGCGCTTATTATGTTGGGTATCGCTTTACTAGGGGTATTTTTACGCAGGCAATTGTCTACTGAGTTGGTATTAAGTGCGGCATTGTTCGCTGTTTTATGCTACGACCCTATGAGTTCGTTGTCGCCAGGATTTTGGTTATCCTTTGGTGCTGTAGCTATCATTTTACTCTTTTCACATCAGTATGCTGGTTTAAAGTCATTAAGGCATAGCAATAGTCAAGCTGATACACCGTTTAGAGAAGAAAATGCTTATGATTGGAAACCAATTAAGTTAAAACTTTGGCAGTATTGCATGATGCCATTTGTCGTTTATATTGGTTTATTACCGCTTACGGTGCTTTTTTTTGAACGATTTTCTCTTTTTTCGCCCATCGCAAATATTATTGCCGTTCCATGGATGAGTTTAATCATTGTTCCCATAAGTTTATTGGCAGCATTTGTTTCTTTTTTTTCTATTTATTTAGGGGACTTTTTATTTAACCTGGTTGAATGGTTAATGCAACCCTTATGGTGGTACTTAAAAATTATTGCCAATAGTGAATCGAATTTGATTTATCCCGCATCAACCTCTTCTTTATTCGTTTTTTTAGCCATTGCTGGAGTCATTTTCTTTTTACAGCTTAAACGTGGAAATACCCGCTTTTTAGGGATTTTACTGGTATTTCCTTTATTGTTACAAAAACCTCAAAAAATTGAAGAGGGAAATTTTGCAATATCAGTTTTAGATGTGGGACAGGGGCTGTCAATTGTATTACAGACTCGAAATTATGTCTTATTATACGATACGGGTAATGCTTTTAGTGAAGACTTTAATATGGCTGATCAAGCAATTATTCCTTATTTACGACATGTTGGAGTCGATAAGCTAGATACCTTAATCTTAAGTCATGCTGACAATGATCATATCGGTGCAGCAAAGTATTTAATAAAGGCCTTCCCACCTAAAAGTATAATTAGTGGGGAAGTAGGGCGTTTAAAAGAAAAACAAAATATTAAAGCCGATGCTTGTATCGCTGGACAATCTTGGGATTGGAATGGTGTAAATTTTTTGATTGTTTCGCCAACTCAACGAAATTTAATTGATGCCAAACTAAAAAGTAATAATCGCTCTTGTGTTTTATTGGTTCGTGCTGAAAATGGTTTTTCGGCATTATTAACCGGGGACGCTGAAAGCCAAGTGGAAAAATATTTGTCAGGGAATCAGGAAATAAAAAATATTGATGTTTTGGTCGCGGGACATCATGGCAGTAAAACCTCTTCTAGCAAGGAATTTATCGAATGGGTGAACCCTAATATAACCGTATTTACGTTTGGTTATAAAAATCGTTATAACTTTCCGGCACAGCAAGTTTTACAGCGATTGTACCATCAAAACAGCCTGGTATATGCGACGGTTAACGGAACTATTGATATTAGTAGCAATATGCCTAATAATGCTGCTCTGATAAAGGAATATCGAAAAGATAAGCAACGTTATTGGAATAGGACTTATCTTTCTTATAATAAATAGTTATTTTAATTAATTGGTCTTTTTATTGTGCTAGAACTCATTATTTCCGGTGGATGGGTGATGATTCCCATTCTTATATGTTCCGTTATCGCCTTAACCATTATTGGTGAACGATTTTGGGCTTTGCGTACTGCGCGAGTCGCTCCTAAAAACTTGGCGGTGCAAATCCATAATTTGTATAAACAAAATTCACTCAGTGTTGAAACACTTGAAAAATTAAGGCATAACTCGCCATTAGGTAGAATTCTTGCAACCGGTTTAAAAAATGTTAATTATGATCGCGATGTGATGAAAGAAAGCATTGAAGAAGCTGGACGTCAGGTTGCTCTAGAATTAGAACGTTATTTAAACACGTTGGGAACTATCGCCTCTATTACGCCTCTTTTAGGGTTACTCGGTACTGTGATCGGTATGATCAAAGTGTTTACTGTGATTACGGCAGCAGGTGTTGGCAATCCGACTATTTTAGCCGAGGGTATTTCAGAAGCTTTATTGACCACCGCAGTCGGTTTAACCGTAGCCATCCCTAGCCTGATGTTTTATCGATACTTTCGAGGGCGCGTTGATGAATTGCTCCTGATTATGGAAGATCAAGCGATTTATTTAATCGAGGTTTTGCATGGTGAACGAAGCCGCCAGGAAGATTCCTAATGAATTTTAGGCGACGCCGCTCGGAAGAGCTGGATATTAATATCACTCCCTTAATTGATGTGGTATTTTTACTGTTAATTTTCTTTATGGTCTCTACGACTTTCGATCATCAATCAGAACTAAATATTGAATTACCCGAAGCTGATGGGGAACAGCTGGATAAGGAAACTAAAAGCATCCAGATATCCATTGATGCCAGTGGTAAATATTATATCAACGAAGAAGAATTACTCAATTCTCAAGTTGAAACATTGATGAAGCAATTGCGTAAAGTGGTTGGTGATAAAAAAGATCCTCGAATTATAATATCTGCCGATAAAAATACCCCGCATCAGGCGGTTATGAGTGCAATGGATGCCGCCCGGCGACTTAATTATAACCATTTAACTTTTGCGGCCGTAGAATCTGATTAATTTAAAATTGTTAATTATCTTTTGGGCGAGGAAAGAGCCACTATTGATTTTATCAATAGTGGATTGTTAAAAATAACTATTATTATATTATAAAATTGTAATATAATTTGTCTTTTCTATCATTGGGGAGGGCAATTATGTTTTTTCAAGTCTCGAAACTCGAAAGGAAAAATGCCAAAGTTGCACATGAAATATTTATGTCGAATTTGGTCATATCGCACTTATTTATGGCTCCCGCTACTATTGCTCTAGAAATTGGTGTAGTCGGTTTTCTGATTCCTTTGACATTTTCTCTTGGTTTTATAAGCTTTATTTTTTGGCGAAGTCAAAAAACTAAAAATGAATCAAGCTGGTTTGTTCATACGCATTGGCGTTTAGCATTTAAAAGAACGCACTTATTACTTATCGCCTATTTAATCAGTGCAGTTATTATATTCATTGGATTTTTGGTGGCTGCAAACACGGATATTAAAACCACTCAAAATTTGATGTTAACTATTTTTTTCAGGTTGGCTATAGTTCCCGTTTTAATTATGGTGATGATTTGTTTTGTCTTAGAGTCTGGGGCCATATATCAGACGACTCGTGGCGAAGTTCCTGATGACTGTATCAAAAAATTTCCTGCACCTAGTGACCTTCCTTTAGAGGCAGAGATGCTTGTTGATCAAAAAGAAGATTGAGTAGTCTCCAATAATTCGGTAATATCTCAGCGACATTTTGAATTTACCTTAAAAAAAGATTATTGAGATATATCACCATGCATAAATCAATTTATGTCTTAATTGTTGTTGTGTTGATTGCAATATGGACCATGTTTAGTGGCTCTTCTAATCAACCGCAAGAACAACGGCGGGCTAAAGATCTGCCATGGCAGATCACTTATGACCGTAATTCTTCTCAAGTGTTTGGAATTTCATTAGGCCAATCGACACTAGAAGAAGCTGCACAAGCCTTAAAAACCGAATATCAATTAGCCTGGTTTGATAATTATGATGAAACTTTTAGTTTAGAGGCCTTTTTTGAACGAGTTGCTTTGTCGGGTTTGCAAGCAAAAGTCGTGCTGGAAATCGATAAAGGCAATTACACTAAAGAGTATTTTAAGGCACATTCGGGTAAGCCTGAATTATTACAATCTAAAGCGATTAAATTTCCACTCGCCGATTTAGTGAGTCAATTATCTCAACAAAAAGTGTTATCTATCGCTTATATTCCAAAGGTAAGCTTGGATGAAGAATTACTCAAATCCCGTTTTGGAATTCCCGAAAAAGTGATAAAAATCACTAATACCAGAGAACACTGGCTGTATCCGGAAAAAGGATTAGACATCACCGTCAATCAGGAAGGGAAGGAAGTTTTGCAATATATTTCACCGCAGAGCTTTAGTCGACTATTGAAAAAAATAGAGGATGAACAAATGATTGTTCGAAAGGAAAAAGAAAATTCCTCAGCCGATAATCCTTCCTCCAATGAAATGACCAGTAAAAAAAACGGTTAGTCCATGTCGAAACATAATCCCGTAGAATGTGAACATTGCAAACTTTTTCCTATATGTAGCCCGGTCAAGATAGGCGGGCAAGAATATGACTTTTTAAGTAAATTAGTTGATAGGGAGCTGTCGTATAAGCGAGGCGACTACATTTTTCGGCAAGATCAACCATCAACCTCAGTCTATGCTTTATCATCTGGTGCTCTAAAATTAACTTATGGTGATAAAAATCATAATGAGCATATCATTGATTTTCGACTGGCTGGAGAATTAGTGGCTGTCGATTCAATTCATACCGATCATTTTCTATACAATGCTCAGGCTATTGAAGAGTGTCATATCTGTGAAATTTCCAAAGAACATCTAAGTGGTGGAATTGCTTCACAAATTCACGAAGTGCAAAATAAGATTATTCATATGTTAAGTAAAGAAATATTTAGTAATCGCACTCCCTCGATGATGTTACTAGGTAGAAATAGCTCGGAAGAAAAAGTAGCCGCGTTTATTTTGAGTATGGCTTCAAGATATAAGGACTGCGGTTATGATGCCACTCATTTTACCTTGCCCATGACTCGGGTCGATATCGCCGAGCATTTAGGCTTAGCTAAAGAGACAGTAATTAGAATGTTTCAACAATTACAAAAGCTTGGTCTGATCGGATTTAAGGGAAAAGAAATCGAGATTAAAGATTTAAAAGCTTTGCAAAAAAACGTTGGCATAGAAATATAATCATATTCTTATCTTCTGTAATAGTGATTTATGTCAATAATTGTGTTAAAAGACACACTTTTTACCATAATATTCCCAAACAATTGTTGAATACAGATTAAAAAAAGTGCAAAATATCACCAAGAAATTTTGGGCTGAGCCAGGAATTTCGACGGGCAAAATACATTAGCTTATTACTAGGTATTAATGTGTTTTGATAAAATAATTCTAGAAAATTGGGGACCATACTTATGGAAGCTGCAGCGGAACAGAAGTTTAACTTCGACGTTGTACGCTGGTTTGCCGTTATGACCGCCGTCTACCTTGTAGTTGGCGCATTAGTGGGTGTTTATATAGCATCCGAGTTGGCTTGGCCAGTGTTAAATTTTGATAGTCCATACCTATCTTTCGGTCGTTTAAGACCTTTACACACTAATGCGGTGATTTTCGCATTCGGTGGATGTATTCTCATGGCTACTGCCTTCTACACAGTTCAACGCACTTGTGGTGTTAGATTGTGGAGTGACAAAATGGCGTGGTTTACATTCATTGGCTGGAACTTGATTATCGTTTCTGCAGTTATTACTTTACCTCTTGGTATTACTCAGGGTAAAGAGTACGCAGAATTGGAGTGGCCTATTGATATAGCAATTGCGGTTGTTTGGTTGTCATTTATGTTTAACTTCATTATGACACTCGCAACACGTAAGACCTCTCATATTTACGTCTCCAATTGGTTCTATTTAGGAATGATGGTGATGATCACCATCTTGCACGTCGTTAATAGTGCAGCTATTCCTGTTGGTGCATTTAAATCCTACTCTGCATACTCTGGTGTGCAAGACGCTATGATTCAATGGTGGTGGGGCCACAATGCAGTTGGTTTCTATTTGACTGCCGGTTTCTTAGGAATTATGTACTACTTCATTCCAAAACAGGCTAATCGTCCTGTTTTCTCTTATCGTTTATCTGTAATCCATTTCTGGGCTTTGATGTTTGGTTATGTATGGTTAGGTGCGCACCATCTACAATACACTGCTCTTCCTGATTGGACTGGTTCTTTGGGTGCAGCTGTTTCTATCGCAATGATTATCCCATCATGGGGTGGTGCTGTGAATGGTATGATGACACTATCTGGTGCTTGGGATAAATTACGCACAGACTATGTATTACGTTTCCTAATCATGTCTTTGGCTTTCTACGCAATGTCAACATTTGAAGGTCCTATCATGTCTATTAAGACAGTTAATGCCTTATCTCATTATACTGACTGGACTATTGGTCATGTACACTCTGGTGCATTAGGCTGGGTTGCTATGGTTGGTATTGGTGCTTTATATCATATGATTCCTAAGATTATGCATACTGAAATTTGGTCAACCAAATTAATTAATGCTCATTTCTGGACTGCTACCATTGGTACAGTAATCTACGTAGTTGCTATGTGGGTATCTGGTATCATGCAAGGTTTGATGTGGCGTGCATATGATGACTATGGAACTCTAGCATATACATTCGCTGAGAGTGTTGAGGCAATGCATCCTTACTATGCTATGCGAGCTATCGGTGGTGCAATCTTCCTTTTCGGTGCGATATTGATGTTATTTAATGTCATCATGACGGTCCTAAAAGCTAAGAGTGAAGGTTCAATAAAAGCTGCTCAAACTGCAGCGGCTACAGCATAAGGGAGTAAAGCAATGTCTGATGATAATACTGCACCAAAATCATTGCAGGAAAGAACGGAAAAAAATGTTTGGTTATTGACCGCTATGTTGTTCGTTGTTGTTTCCATTGCCGGTATCGTTGAGATTGTGCCTTTATACTATCTAGAAAATACCATGGAACATAATAGAGTTCCTGGAATTTTATGGGATAGAGGTGATAAATCACTTGATGACTGGAAAGCGGGAGATGGCGTCCGTCCATTAAAACCTCTAGAAGTTGCAGGTCGTGATATCTATTTAAGAGAAGGCTGTTACTTATGTCACTCACAAATGATTCGACCTTTCCGTGACGAAAAAGAGCGTTATGGTCACTATTCTTTGGCTTCTGAGTCAATGTATGATCATCCGTTCCAGTGGGGTTCTAAGCGAACTGGGCCTGATTTAGCACGTGTTGGTGGTAAATACTCTAATGAGTGGCAAATTCAACATTTGATTGCTCCTCGTTCGGTAGTTCCTGAATCTGTGATGCCAAATTATCCTTGGCTGGCTAAGAACACTGTGAGCGGCGAGCAAATCAAAGCCCATATGCGTGGACTTAGAACTGTTGGGGTTCCTTATACAGATGCGGATATTGAAAGCGCCTCAGCCATTGATGGTAAAACTGAAATGGATGCGATGGTTGCCTATTTGCAGAGTTTGGGGACTATGGTTAAGTTTCAGGAAGGCGTAGACTATCGTGAGTAATTCTCAGGGTTATTTCTATACTGACTGGAGTTCAATGACCAGTACGGATTGGTTTGGCATGGTATTTACCATCGTCATATTCGTTTTAATGGTCATTGCTTACTTCCATGTTTTTCGTCCAAAGAATAAAGATGTGCTAGAAGAACAAAAGTATATCGTTTTGGATGATGAATTAACGAAACACGGAGAAAAAAAATGACGGATAAAAATCCATTTCCCGGTGAGAATAATACAGGACACATCTGGGATGACAATTTACGGGAATTAGATAACCCGCCACCAAATTGGTGGATGACAGCGTTTTGGGCAAGTGTGCTTTGGTGGATAGGTTATGGCGTAATATACCCTATGGTTCCATTAGTTGATGACTATACCCGCGGAGTGACAGGATGGACCTCTATCGGTGAATTTAAAGAGGCCATGGCTGAAGTTGAAGCGATTCGTGCGCCTTACGAAGAAAAGTTGGCCCAGTTATCGGCCAAGGAAATTCTAGCTGATGCTGATTTGTCTGGTTATGTAGAAGCTTCTGGTAAGGTTCTATTTGGTGACAACTGTGCAGCCTGTCATGGTAATGGTGGTCAGGGTAATGTCGGTTTCCCTGTATTAGCTGATGATGACTGGTTATTTGGTGGAACCATTGAACAGATTGAACAGTCTATTACTTTAGGGCGTAAAGGCGTTATGACTGGTCATAGCGCAAGCTTATCGGCTGAAGAAATTGATAAGTTGGCGAACTATGTGGTTGGTTTGAGTGAAGGTAAAACAGACGAAGCTGGTGCTCAACTGTTCCAGGCTAAAGCATGTTTTGCGTGTCATGGCATGGATGCTAAAGGGATGGCTGCGTTAGGTTCGGCTAACCTTACTGATGGAATCTGGAGGTTTGAGCCAGGTGGGTATGAAAGCGCTAAATATACTATTGCCCATGGTGTAAACTTTGCTGGTGACCCAAAAACCAGAAATGCCGAAATGCCATCTTTCAAGGATAAACTATCAGCCACTGATATTAAGAAAATGGCTGTATATGTTTATAAATTTGGTGGTGGTAAGTAGTAATAACCACCTTTCGAGTAAAAGGTTTATTTTGTTATAGACTGATTTAAGTCTTTGGGCTAACCTCTCTGGGGTTAGTCCAAAGAATTCTTAAAAAATAGAGGAACTCGTTATGTTTAATGATGCTGTAGCTTTAGGTTCGTTAGGTGCTGTAGCTTTTTGTTTAGTAATTATTATATATCTTGGTGTTATTGCGGCTAAGAAAATTAATAATGACCACAGCGATGACTAAATTTAATTCCAAATAATAAAAAAGAGGGCATTGTCTCTCTTTTTTATTTTTTATAGACAAAAATTTTTTAACCGATTGAATGAGTCACAATAGTTAATGTGATAAGAGTTACTGAAATTAAAAGAATTTTTCTCTATAATTGTCACCCATATTAAACCACACCAAAACTATCATCCCGAATGAAATTCTTATTTGATTTAAACAGTTATAAATACTAATTGTTTTTTTACGTCAAAATTAACCATAGTGAAATACGTATGAAAGTAGATGAATCTCAAAGTCTTGAAGAACTTTATGCCGAAGCACATGAACATGTTATCAATACAGGTGACGAAAAAATCCATGCAAAAAGAATGGGGGGACGTTTTAGAAATCTAAAATGGTTGTCAAACCTTGTGTGGCTCGTCTTTTTTTTAGGGCCTTATTTACGATTAGGCGACCGACAAGCAGTTTTATTTGATATTCCTAATCGGCAATTTCATATCTTTAATATTACCATCTTACCTCAAGATATCTGGATGTTATCATTTGTTTTATTGTTTTTTGCTATTTTATTAGCTGTGGTAACGGCTTTGGCCGGGCGAGTTTATTGTGGATTCTTTTGCTTTCAGACGGTATGGACCGATGTCTTTACTTGGATCGAAGAAAAAATAGAAGGTGTTCCGTCAAAACGTAAAAAGTTTGATAAAGCTAAACTGACTTTTGATAAGCTGAAAAAGCTAACTTTAAAATACTCTTTATGGCTCTTAATTTCTATTTTAACTGGAGTTAGCTTTGTTGCCTGGTTTACCGATGCTTACCAATTATGGATAGACTTATTTACTTTTAATGCGAGTGAAACTGCTTATGCGATTATCATTTCTTTTATCTTAGGTACTTTTTATCTTGCCGGATTTTTAAGAGAACAAACCTGTTTTTGGTTATGTCCTTATGCGCGTATTCAAGCCGTAATGATAGATGAAACATCTATTGTTCCTTCCTATGATGTTCCTCGTGGTGAAAAAAGAGGGCGTATCATCAAAGGAAAACCACAATTCGAAGATCAAGGTGATTGTGTAGACTGTAATCAATGTGTTGCAGTTTGTCCTACCGGTGTTGATATTAGAGGTGGTCAGCAAGAAGGCTGTATTATGTGTTCTTTATGTATCGATGCCTGCGACGCGGTTATGGATAAAATTGATAAACCACGAGGTTTAATCCGCTATGCTTCTTGGAATGAAATAACTGGGAAAAAAGAAAAACCCTTACTACAACGTCCCAGAATTTGGATTTATACGGCTATCTTAGTTATTTCTATCGCTGGAGTACTGGCTGGTTTGAGTACTATGGAAGCTTTAGAATTGAAAGTGATTCATGCCCGCCAACCCTTATTTGTCTTACAAAGTGATGGTTCGATTCAAAACCGCTATACATTGAAAGTTTTAAATAAAATGCCAGAAGATTTAAAAGTTACCATTACTGCGGATGACTCGGATTATCAAGGTTTAAAAATAGTGGGTGCGGAAAAAGAAATTATCGCAAAACATGCAAAGGTGACTCCTGTTACGATTTTTGTTAAGGTGCCTAGGAAATACATTAAACAGGAATCTCAAGAGATTACTTTTAATATAACGGCCACTGATTCTTCTGGAGAAAAATTGAGTAGTGATAGAACCAGTGTATTCATTGGTCCCAGAACATAAATATTAAAATTTAATATAGTTATAGGAACTTATTGTGACGAATGACAAGAAAAATTCTGCATGGAGAAGTCCCTGGGTTTTTGCCTGGATTTCTCTGGTTGTTATTGTGTTGGTGGTAAACATAACTATGATTATGCTTTCTACCAATAAAAACCCGGGTCTAGTGAATGATGATTTTTATGAAAGAGGCCAAGATTATGAAGAAAATATGGCAGAACGCTTAGAGAAAAATTTGCAATGGGAAAGTGAATATCAAATTGACCAACCCTTAGTTTTAAATAAGCCTGCTAATATTACTTTTCAATTAAAAAAGACTGATGGTGAATTTCCCAAAATTGATAAAGTAGAACTGTATATCTACCGTCCTTCTGATAAAAATATGGATTTTAAAGCTGACATGATTCAGGAAGATAAACATATTAATAAGGCCCAAGTGAGTTTTCCTGCCAAGGGAATCTGGGATCTTCTTGTTGCAGTTCGTATTGGAGACGAAGAGTTTAATTTTGGAAAACGAGTATTTGTAAAGGAAAAATAGAACATACGTTTTTTGTCCCATTTTATTAAGGGTGACATCAGTCACCCTTTTTATTGAAAAATAGAGAATTTTTAAGACTAAAATGCACCTTAAAACCGATAGCTGTTTTCATTGTCATCTCCCATTACCTCCTCCTGGCGAAGAGTTTTCTGCACGCATAAATGGTGACGATTTAAAGTTTTGTTGTAATGGCTGTAAGTCCGTTTGTGAGGCGATTTATGCCAACGGAATGGATGGTTTTTACCGACGTACCAATGAAGAGACAAAATTGCAGCCTCCGCCTGAAGTTGAGTCCCAATTAGCAATGTACGATCTGGATGAAGTACAAGAAGAGTATACTTCTGACTTGGGGGCAATTCGCGAAATACATTTATTGGTTGAAGGTATTCATTGTGCGGCTTGTGTCTGGCTAATTGAAAATACGCTACAAAAACTTGAAGGAGTACTTGAAGCAAACGTCAACCTCAGTGCAAAAAAACTTCGCTTAAAATGGGATAATGAAAAAGTTTTGTTATCTCAAGTTTTAACTAAATTAGGACATATTGGCTATGCTGCAGTTCCTTTTGATCCGGAGAAGGCCGAAGGGCAATTAGCAAAACAAAATCGTCAGATGCTGTATCGATTAGGTTTTGCGGCTTTTACTGCGATGAACTTAATGTGGATTTCTATTGCCCTATACGCGGGAGCCGACGAAGGGGAGTACAAAGCTCTATTCCAATGGTTAGGTTTTGGCTTGTCCACCCCAACTTTAATTTTTTCCGCTTTTCCTTTTTTTCAAAGTGCTATTACAGGCCTACTTAACCGGCATTTGACGATGGATTTACCCATAGCCATAGGTGCTTCAATAACCTATTTATACTCCTGCTATGTGTTATTTTTTAACGTTGGTACGGGGGAGGTCTATTTTGATACTGTGGTCAATTTTATCTTTGTCATTTTAACTGGGCGTTATTTAGAAGCCATATCTAAAAAAGCCGCAGTTTCGTCAACTCAGCGATTATATGATTTACAACCTAAAGTTGCTATAAAACTCGATAACCATGAACAGTCTCTCGTGCCTGTTAAAGCTTTAAAAACCGGCGATAAAGTGTTAGTTAAAGCAGGAGAGCGAATTCCAGTTGATGGGGTGATTATTGACGGTAGTAGTAAAGTTGATGAATCCATGTTAAGTGGAGAATCAAATCCTGTCACTAAAAAACGATCGGATCAGGTTTTTGCCGGAACTAATAATAAAGCTGGAGTTTTGACTATTGAAGTGGGCAATACCCTAACTAAAACCGCCTTGGGTAAAATTATAAACTTAGTGGATCAAGCTCAGTCTAGTAAAGCACCAATCCAATGTACTGCGGATAAAATTGTTCCTTGGTTTGTCAGTATTACTCTAATATTGGCTCTCGTTACCTTTGTTTTTTGGTTACAAAGTGATTTTGAAAAAGCACTGATGGCGGCAACTTCCGTTCTTATTATCACCTGTCCCTGTGCTTTCGGATTGGCGACGCCAATGGCAATGGCCGTTTCCACAGGAATTGGCGCAAAATTAGGAATTTTGATTAAACACGGCGCGGTATTAGAAATCCTTTCTTCGATTAAACATTTTGTTTTCGACAAAACAGGCACTTTAACCGAGGGAGAAATACAGGTCACTCATCTAATTGAACACTCTTTGGCCGAAAAAGGTTCGGTTTTACATGATGCAAGTGGTTCGTGTAAAGACAAATTATTAAACTCAAGTATCGATATTATAAACTCCGCTTATTTGCTGGAAAACTATTCAGAGCATCCACTGGCCAAATCAATTATTAATTATGTGGAAAACAATGATTTTCGAATACATCGAAAACAAATAAGCGACATACAAGTTGAAGCTGGTGCAGGTATCCAAGGTAAAGTTGAAGGAAAACTAATAGCGATTGGTAATAAAAACTTTATCCAAGGAATTACAACTATTGAAGCTGACCTAATTGAACAATCCGAGCCCTATTTAATTTCAGGTAGCTCAATTATCTATTGTTATCTAGAGGACATGGGAATCGTTATTTTTGTTGTTGAAGATAAATTAAGGGATGAGGCTCCGGAGGTTATCCAACATCTAAAAAATATGGACGTGGACATATCTTTATTGAGTGGTGATAAGCAAAGTGTCGCTGACTATTTAGCTAAACAAATAGGAATCGAAAAAGTAACTGCCCAAGTTTTGCCTGAGCAAAAAGAACAACAAATTCAAGCATTACAGAAACAAGGGCATCAAATCGCGATGATTGGAGATGGTATTAATGATGCTCCTGCATTAGTCAGGGCTGATATTGGCATAGCGATGGGCAGTGGCACGGATGTATCAATCGATAGTGCCGACATTATCCTTACTAAGGGTGAATTAGGTCGAATTCCAACTGCGGTTGAACTGTCTCGAAAGACATTAAAAACCATTAAACAAAATATCGGTTTATCAATTATGTATAATGTAATTATGGTACCATTAGCAATGGCTGCGATGATAACACCATTGGTGGCGGCCATAGCAATGCCAATTAGTTCTTTGTTGGTTATTGCCAATGCAGCTCGGTTAAAATTAGCTTTTAAATAATCACTCGAAAAGAGAAATAAAATGGACGTAATATACGCTTTAATTCCCAGTATGATCTTTATCGGTCTTGGTATGGTTGCCTTATTATATTGGGCTGCACGATCCGGACAATTTGAGGATTTAGAAGGAGATGCTCAACGTATATTGATGGAAGATGGTTTTAATGATGAAAAGCCAAAATCAGAAAAAAACGCTTCAGAAAAAACAGAAGACCGTCAATAATCATTATTAATGGCAAAATCTCCATCATTTTGGCTGACCATTAACCTATCTAGCATACTTTTATATCCGCTAAGCCTAATTTTCTGTGCTTTGGCAGGTTTACGGCGGCTGCTATATAAATATCACTTATTATCCAGTTATCGAAGTCCGGTTCCTATCATTGTCGCCGGTAATATTTCTGTTGGTGGCAATGGGAAAACTCCTTTGGTAATGCACTTAGTTGAAAGTTTGAAAGCAAAAGGTTTTCACCCCGGGGTAGTAAGTCGTGGTTATGGCGCTAAAAATAAAGCACTTAAAAAATATCAACAAATTTTAGTCGATATTTCTAAAGAAGCACAATTATTTGGTGATGAACCTTGGATGATCGCAGCTCGCACTGGGATTCCAGTTGTAATTGGTACAAAGCGTAGTCAAGCCGTACAGTATTTACTAGAAAATCATACTTGTGACATTGTGATTAGTGACGATGGTATGCAACACTATGCCATGCAACGTGATTATGAAATTTGCGTGATCGACGCTAAGTATTTGTTTGGCAATCAATACTGTCTGCCTGCAGGTCCTTTAAGAGAAAAAGTCGCACGTTTAAAGGAGGTTGATCTTCTTGTATATAATGGTTTGGATAATAAACCGCTTGAACTTTATGCGGATAAATCCTGTATTATGCAATTAAAATTTCAAAGTATGGTTGCTTTAAATGACCGAACTAAGCAAAAAAACATCGAAACCCTATCAGGGGATAGTGTACACGCAATAGCAGGGATAGGGCAGCCAAGCCGTTTTTTTCAGCAGCTCAAGCAATATAATATCCATGTAATTGAACATTCCTTTGATGATCATCATGAGTATGTATTGGACGAATTGACCTTTTCAGATAAACTTCCTGTGATCATGACTGAAAAAGATGCCGTAAAGTGCCAAAAATTCAATTTAGAAAACACCTGGTATATTCCTGTCACCGCAGAGTTAACAGAAGACATCGTCGAGCGTATAATAGCTACAATTTAATTTGCCAATAATTTTGGCAGCTGTCATCAGTATCATTCCATACAATTGAAACAACAGCGGAGAATAGAATGGATAAAAAATTATTAGATATATTAGCCTGTCCCATCTGCAAAGGGGATTTGGATTATGACAAAGAAAATAATGAACTGATTTGCAATAAGGATCATTTGGCTTATCCTATTCGTGATGATATTCCGGTAATGTTGGAATCAGAAGCCAGGGTTATTGATGGGACCGAAAATACTTAATTAGCTCAGGTATTTTGTGAAATTATTTCAATCTTCGTTTGGCTCGGTATCCTTAGAAAGAATACCTAAAGGTGATAAATCATTGCAAGCCTGGGATGCTGCTGATGAATTGTTACTGTCCTATCTTTACAATGAAATTCAGCCATCTAAAGATTCATTTATTGCCATCTTCAATGATGCTTTTGGTACTATTAGCACTTCTTTAAAAGGATTTCGTCGTCATAATATTAGTGATTCCTATCTCTCACATTTAGCCGCTAAAATAAATTTTTCGAATAACTCGATTGATGAAAGTGACGTTGGCCACTATCAGGTGATAAAAAGTACCGAAAATTTAACCCATTCCTATCAAATTTTTCTTTTAAAAATTCCCAAGTCGTTGGCATTTTTAGAAGAACAGTTGATTAAAATAAAACCACTTTTAACGCCTTCATCCATATTGTTGGCAGCAGGAATGACTCGCTCTATTCACAAGTCAACTTTAGAGTTATTTGAAAATATTATAGGTCCAACCCACACTTCATTGGCAAAGAAAAAAGCCCGTTTAATATTTGCTGAAAATAATCCTGAAATTTTTAATCCTCTAGAAATCGCTCGATTCTATAAAAAACAGCAAATCTCGACTTATAAATTGGAAGGAATGGCTTTGAATTTATTCAATTATCCCGCTGTATTTTCTCGGACAAAACTGGATATTGGGACACGCTTTTTTTTGCCGCTAGTGGCAAATATTGCAGAAAATAAAACCGATATTTTAGATTTGGGGTGTGGTAATGGCGCGCTGGGATTAATGGCTGCGGTTTATAATCCTGAAGCTAGAGTTGTTTTTATTGACGAATCATACCAGGCAATTGAATCGGCAAAATTGACCATAACTAACTGGAATGTTAATAATGTGAATAGATTTATCTTTCAGGCCAACAATATATTAGAAGGAGTGGCTAACAATTGTTTTGATTTAGTGGTGTGCAATCCTCCGTTTCATCAAGATAATACGATTGGTAAACAAACGGCATTTTTAATGTTTCATCAGGCTAAACGGGTGTTACAGAAAGGAGGATTATTATTGATAGTGGCTAATCGTCATTTGCAGTACCACCACAAATTGGAGCGTCTTTTTGGCAATTGTCGTTTATTAGACAGCAATAAGAAATTTGTTATCTTACAGGCACAAAAATAACCTGGGCAGAGCAAGGTTATTCCAAGCATTTTACCTACATATCATATACATTGTAGGTATCAATATGATCGCCTTTTTCATTCAAAATCATAATACGTTCGTCTGTAACGATCGTTGAGGCCTTTTCAAAGAAGCCTTCCTGACTTAATACTTCTTCATCAAATTTTTCTCTAGCTTCTTTTATAGTTGCAGCATCAACTTCATGTTCGATAATAGCGGTGTGTCTAAATACATATTTCATACGGAGTCTTGTACCTTAGGTGATATAATTCTGACGAACAGCTGAAAGTATAAAACAATCTAAAAAAAAAATCAGTGTTAATTGCCATAATTGAAGGACTTTTTACATGAATACAATAGGATATGACGAAAAAAAAGACAAGATCAAGATATAAAAAACCACGGAAACAGAAAGTTTATCTATTTTCGATAAAAAGATTTGCTATTTTTCTTTTTTTATTTGTCTGTTTTAGCTTTACAATATATGGATTGTATCTAAATCAAATTATAAAAAATAAATTTGAAACAAATCGTTGGGCGCTTCCCGCTAAAATTTATGCTCGAGTTTTAGAACTATATCCCGGTATGCCGATTTCAATAAAAGATCTTGAAATAGAACTTTACCAAGCCGGCTATAGAAAAGACAAAATCGCCTCGACTCAAGGAAGTTTTTCCAGATCTCGGGGACAGATCACTATTGTTTTGCGTGATTATTTCTTTCCCGATGGAAGTTATCGCCAATCTAAACGAGTCAAAATATCTTTGAGCAAAGGGAAGGTTGTCAAAATTACTGATCAAAAGAAAAATAGCATTCTACCAATTTTACGTCTTGAACCTCCTTTAATTGACACGATTTATCCATTGTTAAATGAAGATAGAATACTCGTTAAAGATAAAGAGATTCCCACTCTATTGATAAAATCTTTAACAGCTGTTGAAGACAAAAATTTTTTTCAACATCCAGGCGTTGATCCATTGGGAATTATGCGAGCTATTTGGGTAAATATACAAGCAGGTCAAATGCGTCAGGGGGGCAGCACACTAACTCAACAACTGGTCAAAAATTATTTCTTAAGTAACGAGAGAACGCTGAAAAGAAAAATGAAAGAAGCCATCATGGCAATCTTATTGGAAATCAATTATAGCAAAAAAGAAATAATTACAGCCTATATTAATGCTGTTTTTCTTGCCCAGAATGGACGTCAAGCAATACATGGATTTGCATTAGCGGCACAATATTTTTACAAACGAAAATTAAAACAACTCAGTCTTCCTCAAATCGCAATGCTGGTAGGATTAGTCAAAGGTCCCAGCTATTATAATCCTATTCGACACCCTAAACGTGCCATATCGAGGCGTAATTTGGTTTTAAAAATATTACGTGATCAGAAGCTAATTTCGGCCAAACAGTTCCAAGCTGCAAGCCAAGCTAGATTGGGGATTAGCCGACAAAGTAAGAGTCAACAATCCAAGTATCCGGCATTTATGAGCCTGTTACGTCGTCATCTAAGACATAATTATAATAGTAATGATTTAATGACCGAGGGCTTAAAAATATATACCAGTTTTGACCCGCGTATACAGGAAAAAACACAAAAAGCTATTTCGAGGAGTATTAGACGATTACCTGGACATAAAAATCTTCAGGCCGCGATGCTAGTAAGTCGTCGAGGAACCAGTGAACTCTTGGCTGTAATCGGTAGCAAAGATAATAAAAGTGTCCATTTTAATCGAGCTATTGATGCGGAACGTTCAATTGGTTCTTTAGTCAAGCCTCCAATATATTTAACGGCCCTAGAAAAAGGATATTATACGGATACTTTGATTGATGATAGTCCCATCACATTAGAACCTAACAAAGGAGAGTTTTGGCAACCTCAAAATTTTGATAGGCGTTCTCATGGTTGGGTATCTTTAGAACAAGCACTGAGTCAATCTTATAATATTGCAACAGTGCGTTTAGGTCTAAAACTTGGCTTGGATCGCATAAGTACCAGCCTAAGAAATTTGGGATTTGGTGAACAAATGGATTTATACCCAGCAATGTTATTAGGTGCCATCCCTATGCAGCCGATTCAAGTACAGCAAATATATCAAACTATTGCTGATGGAGGTTTTTATGCGCCGTTAAAGACAATTCGGGCAGTGATGGATAATAATAATAATATTCTGGAATATAGTTCTATTGATATAGAAAAACGGTTTAGTCGCAATAGTATAGAGCAATTAGAGCAAATGCTAATTCAAGTTGTATATAATGGGACTGGTAAGGCTCTGCAAAAATATTTGCCCTCAGTTGAAGGGATTTTTGCTAAAACAGGTACTACCAATAAAAATAGGGACAGTTGGTTTGTCGCCTATGATGATAAATACGTAAGTACAGTGTGGTTAGGTAATGATAAAAATTTGGAGACTAAAGTAACAGGAGCTACAGGAGCCTTAAAAATTTGGGCTGAGGTAAAGAAAAATGCCCTGAAATATTAGCTTGAGTAATATGTGTTTATATAATAATTTAGTGAAGTACAAAAAATTGGTTATAATTAATTATTAAAAAATAGCAATATAATAAAAATAATTTCTGAAAAAAAACGGTAAACTCTGCAGTGATAGATGATGATGGTTACAGGTTAAATGTCGGAATAGTGCTTTGCAACGACGATAACCAATTATTTTGGGGGCGTCGTGTTGGACAAAATTCATGGCAATTTCCTCAAGGTGGCATGTCAGAATATGAGTCTCCAGAGCAAACCTTAGTACGTGAACTTTATGAAGAAACTGGCTTGTCTGTAGAAGATGTTGAAATTGTCTCTCGAATTGATGATTGGATAAAATACGATTTGCCTGAAAACCTAATACGTCGTTACAAACGTCCTGTTTGTGTCGGTCAGAAACAAAAATGGTTTCTCTTGCGTTTAAAAGGTACTGAAAAGAAGATAGCCTTGGATAAATGTGAACGGCCAGAATTTGATTCATGGAAATGGGTCGATTATTGGAAACCGTTAGATGAAGTGATTTTTTTTAAACGGAATGTTTATAAAAAAGCGTTGACCGAGTTTGCTCCCTTACTAGGTTTTTCAAACACCATTTGAATTAATTCCAGAAAATTAATGTACTGATGAATTTAATGTGAGAAGTTGGAGCGTAATAGAAAAAAGTCGATGAAATAGTATGATACTATTTTAATTTAAGTAGATATAAAATTTAGGGGTTTTACTATGCTAAATACGCTTCGGCGTATCGTTCAAGAGGTTAGTTTAGCTAATGATTTAGACGAAGTCTTAAAAATTATTGTTAACAGCGTAAAAAAAGCAATTGGAGCAGATGTTTGCTCAATTTATTTGCGCAGTGATGATAATACTGACTTTGTGTTAATGGCTACTAATGGATTAAATCCTTCCTGTGTAGGAAAAATCGTGGTTTCCCCTGGTGATGCAGTAGTTAGCTTAGTAGCCGAGAAAGGAGATCCAATTAATCTTGCTGATGCGAGTTCTCATCCCCGTTTTAAGTACTATGAATCGCTAGATGAAAGAGAGTTTCATGGATTTAGTGGTGTCCCGATTATCCACCATAAAGAAGTTCTTGGTATTCTAGTTGTTCAATCGAAATTAAAAAGGGAATTTTCCCAAGATATTGTTAGTTTCTTGATTACTATTGCTTCTCAAGTTGCTAGTTCAATTATCCATGCTCAAGCCATTAATAGTTTACCAGCTATTCGCAAAGATAATCGTCCCATGCTAGGGCAGCCTGGCTCACCAGGTGTGGCGATTGGTAATGCACATCTAATCGCAACCACTCAAGATTTACAATCCATCCCAGATCGTAGCACACAAAACCAAGAGCAAGAAACCAGATTATTTGTCGACTCTCTTGAAAAGGTAAAACAAGAAATTAAAAATATTTCTGAACGTGTGTTAAGTGAAAACCTACCTGCGGAAGATATTGCAATCTTTGATGCCTATCTTTTAATGCTAGATTCTCAAAGTTTAAAAGACAATACCATCGCTCATATTCAAAATGGTAATTGGGCAGCAGGTGCGCTACGTATGACTATTGAGGAACACATTAAATTATTCCATGAGATGGACAATCCTTACTTACGTGAAAGGAAAAAGGACATCAATGATCTTGGTCAACGTATTTTAGACCAAATGTTGGGTAATCATTTACCAAAAGAAGAATTAAAAGATAATACTATTTTAGTGGGCCAAGATTTATCAGCCATGAATTTGGGTGAAATGGAACGCTCCCAAATCATTGGTTTAGTCTCTGTCAAAGGATCTCGAACCTCCCATATTGCGATTTTAGCTAGAGCCATGGGAATTCCAACTGTAATGGGAGTTAAAGAGCTTCCCTTAAGACAGTTAAACGGATGTCAGGTTATTGTCGATGGTTATAGCGGTAAAGTCTTTTTAACCCCACCAGCATCGATTAGAAAAGAATATCAATCTTTAGCAAAACAAGAAGAACAACTTTCAGATTCTCTTGCCAAATTACGTGATGAACCGGCCGTTACTAAAGATGGAGCTACCGTAATATTATATGCTAATACCGGACTTGAAGCTGATATTTCTCCTTGTAAAAATAGCGGTGCGGAAGGTATTGGTTTATATAGAACTGAGTTTCCTTTTATGATTAGCCAGCGATTCCCTGGGGAAGAAGAGCAATTAGTGATTTATAAAAATGTGCTGGAAGCATTTACCCCACAAACAGTAATATTAAGAACGCTCGATATTGGTGGGGATAAATCATTACCATACTTTCCTATAGAAGAAGAAAATCCTTTTTTGGGGTGGCGTGGAATACGGATTACCTTAGATCATCCAGAAATTTTTATTATTCAGCTACGTGCCATGTTATTGGCAAATGTTAAAGCAAATAATTTGCATATACTTTTCCCAATGGTCAGTACTGTAGAAGAAGTAGATGAAGCTCGGTTTATTTTGTCCAAAGCCTACCATGAACTGATTGAAGAAGGGCACGATGTTTATATGCCTAAAGTTGGAGTCATGGTAGAAGTTCCCTCTCTGGTTTTTCAAATAAAACAAATTGCTCGGATGGTAGATTTTATTTCCATTGGTACTAATGATTTAATTCAGTATCTTTTAGCCGTCGATCGAAATAATGCGCAAGTGGCAGAATTATATGAATCCATGCATCCTGGAGTTATTGAGGCCTTAAACAAAATCATCTGTGATGCTCATAACGAAGGGATTATGGTTAGTGTTTGTGGCGAAATGGCAAGTGATCCCATAGCCGTGATCTTACTTCTGGGGATGGGAATAGATTCATTAAGCTGCAGTGTGGCTTCTTTGCCAAGGATAAAATGGGTAATTCGTGAGTTTACTAAAAAAGAAGCGGAACAAATACTAGAACATGTATTGTTATATAGTCGCGCATCACAAATCAAAGAATATTTAATTGGTCGTCTAGAAGAGAAAGGATTAGGTGGTTTGATCAGAGCTGGAAATTAAAAAATCAGCAAGATCAGGCAATTAAATATTCATTGTAAAAGTTTTAAAAATAAGTGAAAAAAAAGTGTTGACGGTCGGAAAAAAGTCCGTATAATACGCATCTTCTTCAGGGAGACGGCAACAACGAAATCGCTGAAGCGACATGAATGCTCTTGAAGTATAAGGGGAATTTAAGTCAGCTCTTTAAAAATTTAGAACAAGTAAATTGTGTGGGTTCTTATCGATTTTAAGAAATAAGAACTCAACGGAAATTTCAGTAAGATTAACGAAATTAATGTGAGTTATCAAGATTAAACTGAAGAGTTTGATCCTGGCTCAGATTGAACGCTGGCGGCATGCTTAACACATGCAAGTCGAACGGTAACAGGACTAGCTTGCTAGTAGCTGACGAGTGGCGGACGGGTGCGTAACGCGTGGAAATCTACCTATAAGTTTGGGACAACCTGAGGAAACTCAGGCTAATACCGGATATAGTTTACGGACGAAAGGTTGCCTCTCCTTGGAAGCAGT
>Ga0209692_10000612_pt1 | contig 74052 bp, 54 predicted proteins | sample tdDd472_FD_187129 | JGI IMG/M metagenome (GOLD analysis project Ga0209692, IMG submission 187129) | Marine sediment microbial communities from the Atlantic coast under amendment with organic carbon and nitrate - tdDd47.2 (SPAdes)... | ecosystem: Environmental > Aquatic > Marine > Coastal >... | reverse complement strand
CAAACCTTTTGTTTATTACATTTTGAAGTGTAAACAAATAATCTCCTTCTGAAATAGTGTAGGTACCGTAAATATTAAAATCTCCTTTGGTGTTAATTTCCATTAAAATATCTCCATCTCCCCTACTTTTAATTACATCACCTATTTGTTCGTCAAAAATTAATCGAACCTCTGCATCAGGATTAACCTCCATTTTAAAGTTCATAAGTATATGAGATAAGTCAATCTCTTCTTCCTCTTCAACATCGGTCCCGGTATTGATAAATGTAACTAAATTATTTTCTCCAATTTCAGTTTCATCAGACAATGGTATGTTTAGTAATGAACCTTTTTCGGTTTTTACTTCTGCATCCATCACTAATTGGTCTGCATAACCCGAAATGTTTGCCTGACCGGAAAGAATAGCTTTCCCGTAAAACAGTTTGTTTTGGAATTCGGTAGTATTTAAGAATAAAAACTTCTTTGTATAAAGACCAATATCTAAGTTGAAATCAGTAAAGTTTTCATGAAATATGGTTGCGTTTAAAGATGCTTTATTGTTTTCTTCATCTACTAATTCCGCATTGTTTATGGCAAACATATCTTCATCAATAAAAATACTTGTGGATGTTTTATAAACAGTGTTTAGATAATCAATCTTTACTTCCAGCTTTTCCAAATCAATTTTACCAGTTATTTTAGGATCTTTGGCACCTCCTTTAATTCTAGCATACCCTGTTAATGTTCCTTTTAAATCAGAAACATAGTCGGCAATAGCAAATTCAAATAATTTAGTAGGGGCATTATTGACAGATAAAATATAATTTAATGCGTTTACCTTATCGTTAAAATTATAATCGCCTGATAAATTAAAGGTGGGGAGATTATCTAGTTTAAATACAGCATCGGTATGAAGCGATTTGTTGGATTCATTCCATTTATTGAGAAGTTTTCCATTTCCCAGTTTTGCACCGTTTAAAGCAAAATTGCTAACCTCAATATCTGATGATATTTTTTGCTCTCCAAATACATCTGCCATGGTGGCATTTCCGGAAATAATTCCTTCTAATTTAACTCCTGATGTGGCTAAAAGTTTATTGAAGTTTTCTAAATCATAATTTATAAAGGAAAGCTCAATTAAATCATAATTATTTTTTGAGGCCTTACCATCTAATTTAATACCTGAATTGATAGTAGCAAACTCTAGGTTGTCAATTGTAATGGAAGTAGAATCGATAATGATTTTATTTGAAAGGTTTACACTCCACATTTCATCATTGAAAAACATTTCAGATGAATAAAACTCCCCTATGATAGTTCTGTTAGGCTCAAAAGCACCTCTGTATTTGATGTTTGCAACTGTTTGTAAAGTATCTTTACTGTGTATGTGTGCAAACAAATAAATGGAATCACGATTTATAGAAGAGTTTAATTCAAAATTTTCATAAAATAAGCTGTCAGTTAAACTGATTTTACTAGAGCTTACATTTACCATCATAGTGGAGTTTTCAGTACTGCTTTTTAATTTGAAGTTATTTACCACAACGCCTTTTGCATTTACATTTGGTATATCCATACTATATTTAAATGACTTATTTAAAGCGTTGTAAGAACCATTAAATTCAGCACCTGACGGATAAAAAATATCTTTTGTGAATAATTTAGAAACCAAATTTGCATCTTTTAGTTTTGCGTTAAACTCAAAGTTGTTTTCACTTGCAAATTTTTCTCCCCTATACTCTTCAAAGTAGGGTAAATAAGTTCCAATAAAATGTTTAAACGTTTTATCTAACTCATTAAATTTAAAATTACCTATAAAGTTTAAGTCGGCAATATCACTGCTTACTTCAAGATGTCTTTCTTTGTTTTCAAGAAAATAAGAATGAACAATAAATGTGTCAATAATAAATTCGTCTTCAATATCTTTATAATCCGCACCTTCTAATTTTATAGTGCCAATCATATTATCAATATTGGTTCCTTCCATGTCTATATACACATTAGTAGAAAACCTTGTTTTTAGACCTGAACGCTCCATTAGCCCTAGTTTTGCAGGCTTTGAATCATAAATGGTAGAAGTGAATTTATATTTCGGAACCTCTCCCCTCAGGTTGATTGTTCCATCAAAATCAAAATCAAGTTTAGAGTCTCTTGAACTAATACAGCCATCAAAAATTTTGTTGTTGTATTTTCCATCCAGTGTAATTATTTCAAAGCGGTTCTTATTTAAGTCGATGTAGTTAATTTGTCCAACAATTTTGGCTTTCATGGTGGTAGGATTGTATCCATTTCCGTCAACTCTAAGGTTAAAAGAAGTTCTTCCTACATACTCATTTTTAATAATCTTGTTTACGGCTAAATTTTCAGATGATAATTGTCCTACATATCTTCCATAAACATTATTAGAATCTTGCTTTAAACTAATATCCGTAGATAAATCTCCTGCATCGGTATAAAACTTTCCATACAATACAAAGTCGTTAATAAATCCTGTGTAATCTCCTTTAAATGTGATGTTTCCTAAACCTGAAAGTTCTTTTGGTAGTTTTAGGTTTTCTGCTCTAGTAAATGGATATAGCGGAAATGTTTCCAGTTGTTGTTTTGAAGTAGTAAGTTCTTTAAACTCAATAAATGCAAATGTGTTGTTTATATCCGGAAGCCCATTTAAATCAACATTTCCAAAAAGTCTTGTGCCATCATCAGTTTCAAGTTTAATTTTCTTCCCTTTTAAGTCATTCACGTAACCATATACTTTTCCTTCAAGAGAAGCCTTTTTATTTAAACCTCTCAGTTGTGGCGCAAAGAAGGCTATATCTTGAAAATCTATTTCTGACTTTCGAAAATCAAAGTTCATTTTTACCTTCTCAATAAATTCTTTGTAATCAGTATATTGATGGTATTTTAGTTTAGTTACGCCATTTAAAGAAGTTGTAGGAGTTTTTAACTGCATTTTTAATAACTCCAACTGTGTTGATGATACCGAAAACTTAGTGGTTAATTTTTCAAGCTTAAATCCGGATTGCTCGTTAAATGCTAGTGAGTGAATATATCCGTTAATGCTGTCATTGTTTACTGATATTCCATTTGCAAATAAATTGATGTTGGTAGCATGAATATGGTTGTAATCAACACCATAATCTTTTCGCTCTGCATGATGGTTTTGATAACTGAAGTTAAGGTTATTAAATTCTAGTGCGGTTATATTTAACTTAAGATTACTTGGCGATTGAGTAGTATCTGAAGAAGCAAAATAATTTAACAAAAACTGTATGTTTAGTTGCTCTTCATCGGCATATTTTTGAAGCTTAAAAGTGGTGTTTTCTAAATAAACTTTGTTTACCAAAGCATAAACGGGTTCTGTTTTAAAATAACTTAGTGTAAGCGCTACTTCTTTGGCGTAAATAAGCGTGTCAGCGTGTAAATCTTCTACATACAATCCATTAATGGATACCATATTAAAAAACCTTACATCAATTGCTTCTATAGACACCTTTGATTGAAGTTCTTTAGACAAGTAGTCGGCAGCTTTATCTGCCAAAAAATTTTGAAACCATGAAGTTCTTACCAATAGCAGAAGTATGAATAACAGCAAAAGCAGTGCTCCAATTACATAGAGCAAATACTTCGTCCATTTTTTAATACTTTTGACCATAATTGAGTCCAAATTTCACAATTTTAATCAGATGAGCGGTAAAAACGTTATTATTTTAGGGATAGAATCATCATGTGATGAAACCTCAGCTGCCGTTATTAAAGATAACAAATTACTTGCCAACATTATTGCTAATCAGGAGGTTCATAAAGGTTATGGAGGTGTAGTTCCGGAATTAGCATCCAGAGAGCATCAAAAAAATATTGTTCCGGTAGTGCATGCCGCAATAGCTAAAGCAGGTGTAAACAAAAAAGATATTTCTGCCATTGCCTATACACAAGGGCCCGGATTGCTAGGTTCCTTGCTTGTTGGAGGCTCATTTGCCAAAGCCTTATCAATGAGCTTGAATATTCCTCTCATAGAGGTTAATCACATGCAAGCACATGTTCTTGCACATTTTATTGATAAGGAAAATGAACAAAATGAAAAGCCTGAGTTTCCTTTTTTATGCTTAACCGTTTCGGGTGGACACACGCAAATCGTTTTAGTTAAGGATTATCTTGATATGGAAATAGTTGGTGAAACTATTGATGATGCAGCTGGTGAAGCATTTGATAAGGTAGCTAAAATTTTACAACTTCCCTATCCGGGCGGACCATTGGTAGATAAATTGGCTAAAGACGGAAATCCTTTTGCTTTCAGTTTTCCTAAACCAAATGTTGGTGAATTGGAATTTAGTTTTAGCGGATTAAAAACATCTGTTTTGTATTTTTTAAGAAAAGAAGTAGAAAAAAATCCTCAATTTGTTACAGAAAATATAAACGATATCTGTGCTTCCGTTCAGTTTACCATAGTGAGTATATTAATGGATAAACTTCAGGTTGCAATTGATAAATACAAGGTAACTTCTATTGCTATTGCAGGAGGGGTTTCGGCTAACTCAAGTTTACGAAGTGAAGTTTTAAAATTGGCGGAAAAAAATAACATCAAAGCGTTTATTCCTCCTTTTGAGTATTGTACCGACAATGCAGCTATGATAGCGCAAGTTGGTTGCTATAAGTTTTTACAAGACGATTATGCTAACTTAAATTCTTCTCCAAAAGCCCGAATGAAGTTTAGTGAATAAGTTAATTACCATATCTTTTTTAATATGGAGTTTGCCACTGTTCTCACAAAACACAATAGATACTATTGATTGGAAGCAAAAGGGGACCCGAAATATTGTTAAAACCAATCCTTTAGTTCCTATTTGGGGTGCTATTCCTCTCACTTCTGAATGGCGATTGCTTTACGAAATGCCTTTTTCTCATAATCAGTCTTTTCAAATTGGTGCTTCTTACCTGGGGAAAAGCCCGATACTAAAACTAGCTGAAGATTCAATGATGGGACCCGGAATTGAATTTGTGGTAAAAGGATTTCGCCTACAGGGCGGATATAAGTTTTATTTTACATCTTTCAGAAATTACAAACAAGAACCGTTCAACTATATTCCTCTGGGGTTTTACGTTTCTCCTCATATATCTTACTCTACCGCTACATTTACAACACGTGCTGCAAGTGTAAGAAATGTATATATTCAAGGAACTCACTACAATATTAATTTTTTGTTGGGTTACCAATATTATAGTTTAATGTTTGATAACCTAGTAGTGGATTTGTTTATGGGGTTTGGCTGGAAAGAAAATTATTGGGAAGAAAATATAAATGGTGTTACTCGTTCTTCAACACTAAATACTGTAAATACCAATTATTACGGCTCAAACTTTAAATTTTCTTTAGGTTTTAATATGGGATTTAGATTTTAAAAAAGGAGCCGCCAACTCCTTCCCTAGCTTAATCATTCATGTTGTGACGTTTTTACCCCTTTTACTTTGCACATTTTCACAACAATTTGGCGACTCTTTATAAGTATTATGACGTAAAAATCTAATTCTTATTGTGTTAAATTAATCCAACAATCATTCCTATTCCCATAAGAATTATAAGAATACCTACTATTAGCTGTAAGCTGTCCATAGTTATTTTTTTAAGGAGCTTTTTACCTGCTATTGCGCCTGCAAAAGCGGCAAAAACAGCTGTAGCCAAAATTGGTAAATTGTCTGAAAAATTAATGGAATCTATTCTACTGAAATATACCGAAAGCCTGGTGACATCTACTGCTGAGGCTATTACTACGCCTGTTGCAATAAATGCCTCTTTATGTAAATTACATTTAATTAAAAATGCACTTCTCAAAGCTCCTTGGTGCCCTGATAATCCTCCAAAAAAACCACTTACTATTCCTCCTGAGTAAAGATGTTTTTCATCAAACTGGATTGCTTTAAGTTTTGGTATAATGTCAAATAATGCAAATCCAATCATTAAAACCCCAATAACTATTTTTATTAATGTAACCTCAAACAACCTTGTACCTATTTGGTATGAAAAATAACTTGGTAAGTCAGCAGTGTATGTTAAAACGTATGCGCCAAAAAAAGCGCCTATCATAGATGTAATTCCAAACTTAGCAACAATTCGCCAATTTATCTCTTTAAAGATAAGTCCGATTTTAAATAAATTATTTAAAAAATGTACAATTCCCGTTAGTGCAATAGCTACATCAAGCGGAAAAAAGAAAATAAAAACAGGTGTCAATATAGTACCAAGCCCAAAACCTGAAAAAAATGTTAATAGAGAAGCTCCACAAGCTACTAAGGCAATTATCAAAAATTCCATTTCAGTTAATTATTTCGATAAAAATAATAGAATTTCATTTAAACAAATTTGTGTTTCTGTTGGTAAAGTAGTTTTATTAAAAGGATGAAAACCTCCAAACGTGTGATTGGTTTCTTTAAACAATTTTAATTCTGAATTTGGATTCACTTCATGAAGCTCAATAGCTTCTTTATAATCAACAGCCTCATCATTTTTGCCGTGTAAAATTAAATGAGGAATGGTTAACTCTTCTTCAGCTAATTTAATATTTAGTTTTTCATGATTAGTTAATAAATCCTTAACAAAATCATAACACATAGGCATTTCTTGTTTCGTCCTACCATTTAAGATATATCTTACGCCCTTTCTCTCCCATTCCTTTAAGTCTTCAACATCGGGCAACCTTTTTATAAAATCAGATACTGCGGCAAGGGTGATTAATTTCTTTATTCTTTTGTCTTTTGAAGCGTATAAAATAGCTATTCCTCCTCCTCTACTATGCCCCATTAAATAAATATCATTGGTAAGAAATGGATGGTTTTCCAGTAATTTATGCTCTATAAAATCTACTACAATACCCAAATCTTCTAATTCTTGTGAATAGGTGTTTTTTGAAAAAGCGTCTAAATCGGGAAAGTCGATTGGTTGTTCAACAGTTCCTCCGTTTAATGAAAAATTAAAAGAAATTACTCCGTAATTATGCTTTGCTAGTTCATCTAACAGCAACGGAAAATGCCCCCAATCTTTAAATCCTTTAAATCCGTGACAAAAAATAATGGTAGGTTTTGGTTTTTTGTCTTTAAACCTAAAATCTAATGGGAATTTTCTACCACTTTTATTGTATAGTGTATATGATAGTTTTTGCATTACTTTGTATTCGAAATGAATGAACAACAAAATAACGAAAATCAAAACAAATCTAAATGGTTGCTTTGGCTCAAACGACTTGGCTTTTGGGGTTTTATGTTTTTTCTTTTAAAAGGGCTGGCCTGGTTAGCAGTTATGTATTTTGGTGTTAGCTGGTTTGACAGCTGTTCTTAATTCTTGTTAAAAAATCCGTTTATACAATATATCTTCATAGTTTACATTTATATTTGGTAAAATTATTAGTTATTAAATTTCCTCAACACATAGCGTTATTCGTAGCTTTTTTTTCCATTCTAACGAATGTGTTTGCACAAGACGATATAACAATTAAAGGTAAGGTTAAAGACTCCGAAAGCTCACAGAACTTCCCTTACTTAATGGTGGCTAACCAAAAAACCGGATTAGGCTTTTTAGGTTCCCCGGACGGCAGTTTTGAAATAAACGCTAAAAAAAATGATACCATTTTAATATCTGTTCCCGGTTACAGGCTTAAAAAGATATCTTTTGCAGATTCTGTTTATAAAAGAGTATATGTAACCGAAATAAAAATAAGTAAGCTACAGGTGGATTTAAATCCATTTGAAGTAAAACCCAACAGAGAGTTTGCTGAAATCAAAAAAGATATTGAAAAATTATCTCCGCATAATTATCAAACCTATGAATTTAACTCTGTCTCTTCTGCTATATATAGTCCTATTACTTACTTATATACAATGTTTAGTAAAGTTGAACAGTCGAAACGAAAATTAGCAGATTTAGAAAATAAAGATGCGAAAGATGCATTGATGAAAGAGCTTATCACACTTTATATTAAAGGTGAAATAATTGAATTATCCCCTTATGAATGCCAAGATTTTATTGATTTCTGTAATTTCTCAGACGACTTTCTAAGAAATGCATCACATTATGAAATTATCATGGCTGTAAAAAGCAATTATGCTGTTTTTAGAAGATATAGACCTTATTGACAGTTAATTCAATTGCTTTATTATATTCGTGAAGTGAAAAAATATAACTTACTGTTTCTTTTTACAATACTACCTCTTCTGTTCCTTGCAGGTAGTTTAGATAGTGTTGAGGCTGTTACGCTTAACATGCCGGATGATACTAGTAAAGTTAAAAATCTAATATTCGTTTCCAATGAATATGAATATAGAGATCCACAAAAGTGTTTTGATTATGGCAAGCAAGCCTTTGAATTAGCTAAAAAGCTAAAATATACTAAAGGAATTGGCAATGCACAATCTGCAATGGCTCTTGGAATATATAAATTACATAAATACGAAGAAGCAGTAGAAAATTATTTAGCGGCTATTGAAATTCAAAAGGATTTTATTGATGACCCATATCCTGAAGCCAGAAGCTGGGCTTTAATTGCTAGAGCATATTCACGATTAACCTGGTACGATAAAGCCATTGAAGCCTACATGAATGCTATTAAAATACTAGAGGAAATGGAATATGATGCTGCTCTTGCAGCAGTTTACAATAATATGGCTATTGCATACAAGTATCAGCAAGATTATGAACTGGCTAATTCATGCTTTAGAAAAGCTGCTGTTTTTGATGCAAAATCTGAGAATGATGAAAACAAATGGCGATACGATTATAATATTGGTGAGGTTCATTACGAAGCAAAAAATCTTGATAGCGCTCTACTATATTATAAAAAGTCTTATGAAAACACTAAAAAGTATAATGGCGAAGATTTACAAGGTTATGTAAGGTATGGGTTTGGACAAGTTTATTTAGACAGAAAGGAATATGCTAAAGCTTTAGAAGAGCTCACCGCCAGTCAAAAAAGCAGAGAAGAATATTATGATCCCAATGATCAGGTTTATACCTTGGTTGGTTTGGGAAAGTGTTATACCGCTTTAAATAATTATGCAAAAGCAAATGAAGTGTTAGACAAAGCCTTAAAATATGCGATTCAGGAAGATGTAGGAAAAAGAAAAATGATGGCTTATGAAGCTCTTTCTGTATTGAAATTTAAACAAGCCGACTACAAGAAAGCTTACGAATATTATCACAACTTCATTGAGCTAAAAGACGTTGCTTTTAATGAAGAAAGAAGCAAGATAATTTCTAAGATGCAAACACAGTTTAATGTAGAAAGAAAAGATCAGGAAATAGCTTTATTAAATCAAGAAAAAGAAACCTTGCATCAAAAAGAGAAACTACAGGCTGCAGAGATTGAAAAAAGTAATTTTCAGAAAATGACCTTAGTAATTGGTTTACTGATTTCACTTTTGGTGGGTGTGATATTAATTTTAGGAATAAAGAAACGAAACCAATTAAACAGACAATTAAAGCATCAAAAAGATATTGTAGAAGAGAAGAACAAAGAAATTACGGACTCTATTCAATATGCAAAACGATTACAAAATGCCATTCTCCCTCCTACTAAATTGGTAAAATCATACTTACAGGAATCGTTTATTTTGTACAGACCAAGAGATATTGTAGCCGGAGATTTTTACTGGATGGAGCATACTGATGATGCAGTTTTATTTGCTGTTGCAGATTGTACAGGACATGGAGTTCCGGGTGCAATGGTAAGTGTTGTCTGTTCTAATTGTTTAAATAGAGCTGTTAAAGAAATGAAGCTGTATGAACCCGGTAAAATTTTAGATGAAGTATCTAAAATGGTGGAAGAAACATTTGAAAAAAGTGAAAATCAAGTGAGAGACGGAATGGATATTTCTATTTGTGCCATGAATTTTAACAGCAATAAAATTAAATGGGCCGGAGCAAATTTACCGTTATGGATTATCAATGAATCAGGAATTCAAAAAATTAAACCGAATAAACAACCCATAGGTTTGTATGAGCAGCGAGTTGATTTTGACACACATGAAATTGAAATTCAAAAAGGTGATTCAGTGTACCTATTTTCGGATGGTTATATTGACCAGTTTGGAGGGGAAAAAGGTAAAAAACTAAAATTGGCAGGGTTTGAAAACTTGTTATTATCCATTTACACCAAGCCAATGGAGGAACAAAAAGATATCATTGAAAACTTCTTTAATGACTGGAAGGGTGATTTAGAACAGTTAGATGACGTTTGTGTTATAGGTTTAAGAGTTTAACCCACCAATCTTTTTACCACTTCGGCAACCGAAGTAATTTTGGTAGTATATTTTATAGTAGGTCCTGCGCACCAAACTGTTTTATAAGTTGAGCTAAAAGCTGCTTTTTCCAGTGCTTTCATTCCTTTATAAAACGTCAGCATTTTTATTAGTTTTTTTAGTCGTTTATTTTTATTTAACAACCGCTCCAGCCAATTTTGTTTGGTGCCAATTTCTTGTACGTAAGGCGTATTGATTACCGTACAAGGCGTGCCGGAAAGTTTGGTGGTAAATACAATATCTTTATCGGTATAATCTACACACGCTTGTTTATAATCATCCGACACACCCGCTTCATGGGTGGCAATAAAAGGGCTTCCCACCGAAACTCCACAAGCTCCTAAATCTAATATTCGTTGTAAACTTTTAGCATCGCCCACTCCACCGGCAGAAATAACAGGAATGTCAAATTTGCTTACCAGCATAGGAATTAATTCTTCAGGCGAAAGATTACCCGCATGACCTCCGGCTTCATTATTAACGGCAATTAACGCATCTGCGCCTAGTTTTGCCACTTTAGCAGCATATTCAGTATCTACCACATCACAAAAAACCTTTATGCCGTGAGGCTTGCAAGCCTCAATAACCTTTTGCGGACTACCCAATGAAGTAATAATAAAATCAACCTTGTGTTTTACGCAAGCATCTAATTGCTCTTGCATTTTGATGTTACTCTTATTTACAATTAAATTAATACCAAAAGGTCTTGCTTCTTTTTTAAGCTCTATTAAAGCAGCTTCAAACTCCTCAATGGTTCTGTAATTCAATGCAGGAATAGCGCCTGCAATACCACTTTGCATTGCCGCTTTTACCATAGCTACATTGCTTACCAAAAACATAGGCGCCATAATAATAGGATGCTGAATGCCTAAAAGTTGAGTTAGTTTGGTATTGGAAGTATTGCCCATGGGTTACAAAGGTAGTTGTTTAAAACTACACACCGTAAAATTTTACTATTTGCCAAAAACCAACTAACTTGCGATAACTTATGCTAAAAGTTATTGAAACAACTCTTAGCTTTTTTGTTGGCACTCATTTAAACAAAAACAATGAACAATAAAAAGATATATTTATTTTTACTATTGACGTTCGTTTGGTCCTGGACTTTTTGGCTAATTGGTTTAAATTATTTAACAGAGGGAATTACTCAAGAAGCAATTAGTAAATTTTTAGTATTCTTTTTCACAGGTATTTATGGACCAACTGTTAGTGCTCTTTTGACAACTGTTTTATTTGATGGTTTAGAGGGCACCTTGACTTTACTCAGGAAACTTCTTATTTGGAAGATTCCACTCAAAAACTATTTACTCATAATTCTCTTACCGCTAATTTTTGTAATTATTGGAATTGGATTTTATAGTTTATTTATTGGAGATATTGGAAGTTTTGATAAAATGGCATTTCTTTCTATCCCAACTGTTTTATGGGCTGGTTTTTACGCTGGACCTCTAGGAGAAGAATTGGGCTGGAGAGGTTTTTTACTTCCCGAATTTCAAAAAAGATTTTCCAGCTTGAAAAGTGCTATTCTAATTGGAATAATTTGGTTTGTATGGCATATACCTTTATTCTGGGCTCCTTTCGGGACCTTAGTTAGTGGAGAAACTATTTCAATTTTACCCGTAGTAGCATATTTTATAATGTTAATCTGTTTATCAATCATAATAACTTGGTTGGTAATTAATTCTAAAGGAAGTGTTCTAATTGCAATCTTGTTTCATTTATCAATTAATGCGGGAATAGCATTGTTGTTCTTTCCTGAACTGAATATGGATTTCAAAAAAGTGCATTTATTGTCTAGTATAGGAATACTGATGTTTACTGGAATATTGATTGTTAAAAATAAATTAAAAACAAGTGCCAACAATGGCTATAAGTAATTGCTTGCTCTCGCCTACTTTGGAAATTCCTGTGAAATTTCGAACTTGGTGTGTACTTGCAAAGTTAAGTGCTAACCCATGCAACTACTCATATCCGAGACCGTTATCGCAACCTAAAAAAATGAAATTCCAAAATTTACTTTAGTTGCTACATTTGTAGTGCATGATATTTAACTCTCTCATCTTTCTATTTTTTGCAGCAGTATTTTTCGGGCTATGGCCTTTTTTTAAAAAAAGAAATACTAGCCGCTGGAGTTTTATTGTGCTTATGTCCTTTATCTTTTACGGTTGGTGGGACTGGCGTTTTCTCTTTTTAATTATAGGCAGTGGTTTAATAGATTACATTTCAGCTTTATTAATTCAAAAACATCCTAAAAAAAGGCGTTTATTTCTGGTATTGTCGCTAATCGGAAATCTCGGTTCACTTAGTGTTTTTAAATACAGTTTGTTTTTTGCTAATGTATTAGATGATGTTTTTCAACTTATTGGAGTTACTACAAATTTCCAAAATAACATTCCGGAATTTGCGCTAATACTGCCGGTGGGCATTAGTTTTTATACTTTTCAGTCACTTAGCTATACCATAGATGTTTATAGAGGAAGGTTACAACCTACTAAAAACTTAATACATTTTTTTGCTTATCTATCCATGTTTCCGCAGTTGGTGGCAGGGCCTATTGTAAGAGCAAAAGATTTACTTAAACAACTTACTCAAGATAGAGTAGTTTCCCATATTCAAAAATGGCATGCCATCAAACTTATGGTTTATGGGTTGTTCCAAAAGGTAGTTATTGCCGATAACCTTTCTTTTTTTATTGATTCTGCTTTTGAGGGTAAGTCGGGCTTTGATGGAAGTGGATATTGGTGGATAGTAATGCTTGCCTTTTCCTTCCAAATTTATTGTGACTTTAGTGGATATAGCTTAATTGCAAGAGGTTTGGCAAAATACATGGGTTATCATTTTAAGCTAAATTTCAATCATCCTTATTTATCAAAAAGTTTAAAAGAGTTTTGGAGCAGGTGGCACATATCACTTTCTACCTGGTTTAGAGATTATGTGTACATTCCTTTAGGTGGTTCAAAAAAGGGCGTTGCCAGAGGAGTTTTAGTGTTGTGGACAACAATGTTGTTATCCGGATTATGGCATGGAGCTAATTATACTTTTTTAGTTTGGGCAGGAATTCACTCCTTCTTTTTAATGTTAGAGCGCTTAACTAAATGGAATTACAAACTGGCTACTCCGTTAATTATACCTATTATATTTATTCAAGCTTTATTGGCTTGGGTGTATTTTAGAGCAGCTGATATTTTTCAAGGAAATGAAATCATTCTAAAGTTATTTTCGTTTAGTCCGTCTAATTTCAATTTTGCAGATGTTTATTTTGACAGCATGGTATTTCTTTCATTGGGAATACTTATTGAAATTGCAGTTTGGTTTAGAAAAAATAGAACAAATGTGGCGGTATGGTATAAAAGAAATCAACTGGATGTTATAATGGTGAGCATTGCACTTGTAATGATTATCTTTTTTAGAGGAGAGGGAAAACAATTTATTTACTTTCAGTTTTAAGTATGAAGGCAAAAACTAAAATATTAGCAAGTCTTTTATTAGGAATAGTTATCTCTATTGCTATTAAGCTATTATTACCTTCACCAGAGCAAAACAAAGCATTAGTTGATGAGTTTTGGATAAGTAAAACTCATGCTAATAATCGTAATAATGTTGTTTTTGGCGGAGACTCACGAATATACAGAGGGATATCGACAAAAGCATTTACGAAACAATTTAATGGTAAAATTACTGCATACAATTTCGGCTATAGTAGTGCGGGTTTTAGTAAAGATTATCTTACATTTCTTGAAAATAAGCTAGATTCTTCAGCAACTATAAAAATTATTATTTTAGGTATTACACCTCACTCTCTTACTCCAAATGCCTTATTAAGTGAAGACTTAAATACCTATTCCACTATTTCAAATTTTAAAAAATATCAAGGATTGTATTTATCACCAGTATTAAAACACTTTTCACCATATCAACCTAGTGAACTTAAAACATATTTATTTGAAGAAAAACCTTCCAATTATTATCAGCAAAAATATAATTCAGATGGGTGGGTTGCCTCCAATAAAATTCCCGGTGATACTTCAGAAGCTATAACTAGCTACTTATCCGTTTTTAATGAAAACAAAGTGGATGAATCAGCAATTAATGGATTAATTCAACAGGTAAAATATTGGAATACTAAGGGAATATCTGTTTTTGGATTTAGGCCTCCCACTACAACCGAAATGAGAACTATTGAAGATTCTTTAAGTGGGTTTAATGATGAGCTAATTATTTTGTCATTTAAAAAGGCTGGAGGCAAATGGATTGAACTTGATAGTAAAAAGTTTAAATCGTATGATGGCAGTCATTTACGAAAAGAGTCAGCAGAAGAACTATCAGAAATTTTAGGGAAAGAGGTTGTAAAGGCCTTACAATAAGTGAGTATTAAACTTCTTTCACTTTAAAGCTAAACCTATTTTGTAGCGTATAGCTATACACTACCGCTATTACAGTTGTAATAATTTTTGAAGGTGTTGGATAAAATCCCATCCAATCTACCAGAAGTTTCATGCAGACATAGTTAATTATAATCGCACCCAAACAAACCAAAACATACCTATAAAGCTGTGTTCCGGTAGCAATATTTGAATCTTCAAAAGTGATATATTTATTTAATAAAAAACCGGTAAGAAGAGTAATTGGAAAAACAATGAATAAAGTAGCAATGTGTGGGCTCATTACAAAAAAATAGAAATCAACATTTTCTTTAGATACTACATAATGATAAATCAAAAAATATAGTAGAATATCCAGAACCAAGTTACTTCCGCCACAAACCGCATATCTGTAAGTTTTTAAAGGCAAAATTCCTTTAAAAAGAAAGTAAAACGAATCTATTATTTTAATGAGGTAGTGTTTCATTTTTCGGCTGACGAAGATAATTATTAACCGAGAATACTTTCTACATTTGCACCCCAATGCAAGAAAAAGTAGACATATCATACCAAAACATATTTAAAATAAGCCTTCCCGTTATGTTAAGTGGTCTTATGATGGCTGTTTTGGGTATTACCGATACTGCTTTTATAGGAAGAGTGGGAGAATTAGAAATTGCTGCTGTGGGTAACGGAACCATGTTGTATTTTGTACTTGGAACTGTTGGAATGGGATTTTCTATCGGCTCGCAAATAATAATTGGGCGTAAAAACGGAGAAAAAGCATTTTTACAAATCGGTAATGTGTTTACACAGTCTATCTATTTTGTAGGTTTATTAAGTGTAGTGTTGTTTACCGTGTTGTTTTTCCTTTCCCCTCTCCTGTTATCTTTTACCGTAAAGTCCGAAAACATTTTACTCCTAATGAATGAGTTTTTACAATACCGATCATTCGGAATTTTCTTTTCGCTCTTTATTTTCCTGTTTAATTCTTTCCATGTGGGTATCACAAAAACCAATATTTTGCTTTGGCAAACAGCCATCATTGTTTCCATAAATGTAGTGCTGGACTATTTTCTGATTTTTGGATATGCCGGATTTCCGCAAATGGGATTAAAAGGTGCTGCGCTTGCTTCAGACATTGCAGAATGTGTAGGATTATTATTTATGATTAGTTACACATACTTTAAAGTTGATCATAAAACCTATGGTTTGTTTAGTTTTAAAAAGATAAATCTAATCACCATCAAAAATATTCTCACCATTTCAGGACCGGTAATGCTTCAAAATCTAATTGCACTTGGTGGGTGGTTTGTATTTTTTTCGATTATAGAGCATATAGGTGAGAGAGAGCTTACTATTTCTCACATCATAAGAAACATCTATATTTTAATGATGATTCCGGTGTTTAGCATGGCGCAAACCACCAATACCATGGTGAGTAATTTAATTGGTCAAAATGAACATGACAAAGTATTGTCATTAGTAAAACGAACTGTAATGCTGGCTTTATTGTTTAATGCGCTCTCATTACTCATAGTTTTGATTTTTAAATTTCAGCTTATTGGCATTTTCACCCCTAACGAAGAATTGATAATGGACACCTATGGTACGCTATATGTTATTTTAGGAGCAATGTTTGTGTTTTCAATTGGAACTGTTCAATTTAATGCGGTGTCTGGCACGGGAAATACAATGTTTACATTAATGATAGAAATTATTACAATGATTATTTATTTGTTTACAGCATTTGGAGTGGTAAAATATATGAATGCGGGAGTTGAAATTGCTTGGAGTACGGAATTTTTATATTTTGGCTTACTTTCTGTAATGTGTTATATATATTTAAAAAGTGGAAAATGGAAATTAAAAGTATTAAACGTATAGGTATTGCTTTACTAGCAGTTCTATTTCTTACCTCATGTAATTGTGGCAAAGAAACTGTTGCTGATGAAAACAATGTTAAAGTAGATGAATCTAATTATGATGGATATGTCAAAGTGATACTGGCACAGCATACTTTAGATGGTTGTAGTTGGATGTTCGAAATTGAAGAAGCTTCAGAAGAAGGCGGAGCAAAATACTTAATGCCTGTTGAAAATTTTCCGGAGGCAAGTGCAGTTGCCGGTAAATATTACTTAAAATTCACTCCTGTTGATGTAATGACAACTTGTATGATGGGTAAACCTATCCAGGTTGATGAAATGCTTCCAAGAAAATAGATGAATATCCTTTTTTTAGGCACACCCGATTTTGCAACAGCTTCTCTTAGACAATTAGTAGAGGCAGGCGAAAATATTGTAGCCGTAGTTACTGCGCCCGATAAACCGGCAGGCAGAGGACAAAAATTGTCTTCATCCTCTGTGAAACAATATGCTGAAAGTGTGGGCTTAAAAGTTTTACAACCTACAAACTTAAAGTCGGAAGAATTTCTTCATGAACTAAATTTACTGAAAGCTGACTTGGCTATTGTTGTTGCATTTAGAATGCTTCCAAAAGTAGTTTGGAATTTGCCAAAATACGGAACTTTTAATTTACACGCCTCACTACTGCCTCAATATAGAGGAGCAGCTCCCATTAATTGGGCAATTATTAATGGTGAAAAAGAAACAGGTGTAACGACATTCTTTATTAATGAAAATATTGACACCGGAAATATTCTTTTTCAGGAGAAAGTAGAAATAAGAAATGATGAAACAGCCGGTAGTTTACATGATAAATTAATGAATGTAGGTGCTCAACTTGTTTTAAAAACAGCAAAAGCTATTAAGGAAGGAAACATTAATCCTATTCCACAAAATGAAGTAAGCGAACTGAAAGCAGCGCCAAAAATATTTAAAGAAACCTGTAAAGTGAATTGGGAAAAAAATATTGGAGAAGTTTACAATTTAATAAGAGGAATGAGTCCCTATCCTGCCGCTTGGTCTTCCTTTAAAAACACCACTGCAGGTAGCAGTTTAAGTTTTAAGTTATATGAAGTAACCAAAGAAGAAGGAAATTCCATTCCTTTAGAAATAAAAACAGATGAAAAGACCTTTTTAAAAATTGGATGTACAAATGGCTGGATAGATGTTAAAGAAATTCAATTAGAAGGGAAAAGAAGAATGCCGATAGATGATTTTTTAAGAGGCTTTAAAATAGAAGATTACCAAATTAATGTATCATGAAAAAAATAGTAGCACTTTTAGCCATAGGTCTTAGTATTAATGCATTTTCACAGACAACAAATTTAGATGAGCTTCAGCCTGGTGAAGAGTATGATAATATATATGTAAAGAAAATGTTTTCGGATAGCCTGAGCACTTCTTTTATTATATGGATAAAGAAAGAAGTGAAAGCTCACAAGCATGCACACCATTCAGAAACAATATATGTACTGGAAGGAAAAGGGACAATGACTGTTGATAAAGATACTTTTGAGATACGTAAGGGTGATTTTTTTAATATTCCTATGAATACTGCTCATAGTTTAAAAGTTACATCAACGGAGGCGGTAAAGGTTATTTCAGTTCAGGCACCCCTTTTTGATGGTTCCGACAGAATATTTGTTAAATAAAAAACCCTGAAAGCCCCATTATATAAGCATTTTAGAGTGCGGTTATTAACAAAAGGGCTTTATTTATTAACAATTAGGCGTTTTTTTACCCCAAAAGCTTGTACAGTATTGGTATTGCAATAAATTTGCTTCAACAAAAATTAATGTTTAACCATTTAAATTTAAAAAAATGAACAAAGCAGAATTAATCGAAGCAATCGCAAAAGATGCTAAATTATCAAAAGCTGATGCTAAAAAAGCATTAGATTCTTTCACAACTACAGTTTCTAAAGCTCTTAAAAAAGGAGATAGAATCGCTCTAGTTGGATTTGGATCTTTCTCTACTTCAAGAAGAGCAGCTAGAAAAGGTAGAAACCCTCAAACTGGTAAAGAAATCAAAATTGCAGCTAAAACTGTAGTTAAATTCAAAGCTGGTGCTGAGTTAGCAAAAAAAGTTAACTAATAATTTTATTAGCTTAAAAAAAGGCCTCCTTGTGAGGTCTTTTTTTTTACCATGAATTTAGATCACCAAAAAATATTACTCGATAAACTTTTGGAGTTAATTACTCCGGAAAGAGTAAACAGATTTTACGAAGTAATTCAGTATCGTACAAATCATATTCGAGTAGTGGTGGAAGATATTTTTCAGCCACAAAATGCAAGTGCCGTAATACGAAGCTGTGATTGTTTTGGAATTCAAAACCTTCACATTATTGAAAATAAAAACAAGTACAAAGTGAATCCTGATGTGGCTTTGGGCTCATCAAAATGGGTGAATTTGCTAAAGCATAATTCAGCAGAAGGAAACAACACCGAGAACTGCATTAAAGAACTAAAGAAAAATGGATACAATATAGTTGCCACTACCCCTCATGGAAATACTACTTCAATTGAAGATTTTGATGTAAGTAAAAAGTTTGCTCTTTTTTTTGGCACAGAGAAAGACGGACTATCAGAGGAGGCTATCCAAAAAGCTGATGTAAGATTAAAAGTACCCTTATACGGATTTACTGAAAGCTTAAACATAAGCGTTTGTGCCGCCATTTGTTTGCAATACTTGACTTCAAAGGCAAGATTAAATGTTGACAATTATTATCTATCCGAAGAAGAAAAAATAGCAACGCTTCTAAAATGGGCAAAACAAACCATTAAAAATTCTGATGTTGTAGAGCAAAGAATATTAAATGAATTAAAAAGTATTTAGAAATCAATTTATATATTTGCCGTCAAACCAAAAAAAATACAAATGGGAAAAGGAGATAAAAAAACCAAAAAAGGAAAGCGTGCAATGGGTTCTTATGGTGTTTCAAGAAAACGAAAAAAGAAATCTACAGTAGCTGCTACTCCTAAACCAAAAAAGGTTAAAAAAACAAAAACTACTACTGAAAAAGCAGCAAAGCCTGCCGCTAAAAAAGAAACGGCAACTAAAGCAAAAGCTACAGAAACTAAAAAAACAACTACTAAAAAAGCTGCCGCAAAGAAAACAACAACTAAGAAAGCGAGTGATACAAAAACCGCAAAGAAAACAACAACTAAAAAAACTACGACTAAGAAAAAGTAGTCTTTGGTATATAGAAATTAAGAAAGGGCATTTGATAATTCAGGTGACCTTTTTTTATCTCATTCTATGAAAGTTTCCGTTTTTAAATTTTAGAATGTAAGCACATCTATTTTCATAACCGCTTTCTAGTCCGGTTTTAAAGAAGTTAAATTTAACTGAAGTAGATTCTAATTTTTCTTGTTCAATCCATGACATGAAGTTTACTCCATAGTTGTGAAGCAGTCCGCCAAAGTAAAGAGCCATATCAAAACCTATTGAAGCATATTTTGTAGGATATGTTTCAGTATATGCAATAAACTCTTTCGTAAAGTTTCCTAAGGTGTCTTCAAAATAGTTAGAAACACATAAATGTAACTTCATATTTTCGATATGTGCTACATCAATGTTATCATAATACTGCCACTTTTCATCACCAAATATGGTAATGTCATAGTTCTTTGTTTCGTTATTCATTTTATTCATAAAATCAGCAACAAAAGCTTTGTCTGACGAAGGTACTATAAGCACATTTCTTTTTCCCGAAATCATATTGTTTCTAACGCTAGTGCTTCCCGTCCAAGTGGTTTCTTTTGGTAATGAATATAAGTTTGAGTCTGGAGTTTGCTTAATTAGTTTCCTGTATGTCTGCATAAAAGTTTGCGCCCACTTTTTATCATACTCCTTATTCTGCTTAACGATTACAATGTTGTACTGCTTCATAGAGTCAACTAGGTATTTGCTCAGTTCCTCAATTTGAATAATATCAGATGAAATAATTTTACTTACAAATGAATTACCAAGTAGTATTTTATTGTTAAGCGGAACGGGAGAAACGATAGGAATTTCATTAGCTTTAGCAAAAGCAGCTACTGTTTCAAATCCTGAAAAATACAGAGGTCCCAGAATTAAATCCATTTGTTTAAGCTCTTGTTTTGCTAGTATTGAAGCAATTTGTAATGAATCATTACCGGTATCAAAAACATATAAGTCTGTATTAACTCCCATTCTTTTCAAAGAGTCTAATGCAAAAAGTACCCCTTGATAAATATCTAACCCAATAATTGACTTCGCATACACCTGTTTCTTATCTATCGCATTTCTATTGGCTTCCAAATTCCTGTTTACGTCTCCATAAAAAGGGAGTAATAAGGCAATTTTATACTTTTCCTTTTTAATGATGGTATCTTGTTCTAGAGAATCTTTAACACTAAAACTTTGAGTCAATGCATTCTTTAGTTCTTGTGTAAGCCTATTATCATTCTTGTCAATTTTAACTGCTTTTTTCTTTGGAATTAGAATGGTTTCTCCCTCAACTAAGCCCTTTGGTAAACCATCATTTACCTGAACTATTGAATCAACTGTTGTGTTGTATTGTTTTGAAAGTGAATACAATGTCTGTCCTTTCATAACAATGTGTTGGATATAGTTTGAGTGCTGTGCTTCGGTAAGATTAGCAGGTTTTTCTTGTTTTATTTTAGCAACCGGAATTTTTAAATGTTGCCCAATGGATAAACTATCAAGGTTAGCGTTTTCAATTGCCAACTCCTTAAAAGAAATGTTATAAGATTTAGCTATTCCGTAGGCTGTTTCACCCGGTTGTACCTCATGAAGTATATAATTACCATCTAGCTTAATAGCCTCTGAGTTAACGGCCTCTTTGGAATCTTTTTTAACAGGTATTTTAATTTTTTGACCGATACTTAATCCATTTTCAATTCCCGGATTGGCATCTTTAATAACATCAATGGGAGTATTATATTTTTTTGAAATGGCATAGAGCGTATGCCCTGCTTCAACCGTATGAATGTAGAACTTTTGTTTTCCTATTTCAACTATCTCGATAGTATCTTTAGCAGTCTGTGCAACACTGATGTTTGTCGCTACAACTAAGGAAACAAATAATATGAAAGAATTAAACTTCATTATTCCCATTCAATAGTTGCAGGTGGCTTAGAGCTAATATCGTACACCACCCGATTTATTCCTTTTACTTTATTGATAATGTGATTTGAAACTTCTGCCAAAAACTCATAAGGTAAATGACACCAGTCGGCTGTCATGCCATCTGTTGAAGATACCGCTCTTAACGCTACTGCATTTTCATAAGTTCTTTCATCTCCCATTACTCCAACAGATTGAACAGGCAGCAATATGGCTCCTGCTTGCCATACATCGTCATATAATCCTTTTTCTTTCAATGCTGAAATAAAAATATAATCTACTTCTTGCAAAATACGTACCTTTTCTTTTGTAATGTCTCCTAAAATACGAATTGCTAAGCCGGGACCAGGGAAAGGGTGTCTTCCTAACAAATCATCAGGTAAGCCCAATGCTTTTCCCACTCTCCTAACTTCATCTTTAAATAATAGTCTTAAAGGCTCAACTATTTTAAGTTTCATGTAATCCGGCAAACCGCCAACATTATGATGAGATTTTATTGTGGCAGAAGGCCCACCGGTAGCTGAAACGGATTCAATAACATCAGGATAAATTGTTCCTTGTGCCAACCATTTCACTTCTTGGATGCTAGATGCTTCTTCATCAAAAACATCTATAAAAACTTTTCCGATTGCCTTACGTTTTTTCTCAGGATCGGACTCTTCTGCCAATGCAGATAAGAACTTATCCTCTGCCCTCACTCCTTTTACATTTAACCCAAGATTTTCATATTGTTTTAATACTGCTTCAAATTCATTCTTTCTGAGTAATCCATTATCCACAAAAATACAGTATAGGTTCTTACCTATCGCTTGATTTAAAAGCATTGCTGCAACAGAAGAATCAACTCCACCTGATAAACCCAGCACCACTCTATCGTTACCCAATTTTCCTTTTAGTTGTTGAATAGTAGATTCAGCAAAAGCGTCAGGTGTCCAGCTTTGCCCACATCCACAAATGTTAACGATAAAATTCTTTAAAATAGTTGAGCCTTCCGTAGTGTGATAAACCTCAGGATGGAATTGAATTCCAAATGATTTTTTTCCGTTAATTGAAAACCCGGCCACTTTCACATCCTTAGTGCTGGCAACAATTTTGAAACTATCCGGCACCGTGTTTATTGTATCTCCATGAGACATCCATACTTGCGAGTTAGCAGAAACACTAGTCAACAGTCCACAAGTAGTATCGATATAATTCAAGTTTGCTCTACCATACTCCCTGGTGTTTGATTGAAAAACCTCTCCACCTGAAGTATGCGACAAAAACTGTGCGCCATAACAAACACCTAATAACGGAATACTTAAATTATGAATATCGATTATGGGTTTAGGTGCATTTTCTTCTCTAACAGAATGTGGGCTACCGGAAAGAATAATACCTTTTACATCATCTGTGAGTTTTTCATACTTATTATAAGGGTGAATTTCACAATAAACATTTAACTCCCTAACTCGCCTTGCAATTAACTGAGTGTATTGCGAACCAAAATCTAAGATGATAATTTTTTCCATTAGGCTTACAAAAGTAGTCTTTTCGGCTTTTTTACCATATTTATTCAGCATTAGTTAATAACATTCATTTTGTTGAAAATTCAAACTATCAATTTTTTAATAATTTGTTAATAAAGCGGTTATCTTAAAGTTTATTAAATAAGTAATTTTGTTGTGATGAAATGCCTATTTAAGCTTTTTGCTTTTTCTTATATTCTATTAGCACTAAATACCTCTGTTTCTGCTCAAGTTTGTGGCTCCGGTTCTATTGGTGTTTCTGGTCCCGGATGTGGTTGTTTAAGTGGTTGTGATTTATCAGGAGTTGGAGGGCCAAATTGCGGTGGTGGAACTGGCGGAAACTGTAGTGCAGGTTATGTTTACATGAGCATCACGATTAATATTCCTGCAGGCTGTTCTGTTTTAGCCAGCGCAGACATGCAAAATCGAGCCGGATGCTCTGCTTCCGGTGCAGATGGCGGAAACCCACCGACATGTAACACGGGTGATAGAATGAGAGTAGTCAGTTCATCAAATCCGTCAAAGCCTTATCAGTGCGGATCTTCAAATTCTACACAAACGGACTCTGAAGCTTTAACCGGTCCGGGAACAATTACAATAGAAGGTTTTGCAAACAGAGCGGATGAAATTATTGCTTATTCTGTTTCTTATGTGTCAGGAGGAGCTGCTTGCGGAGCATCCTGTGGCGCACTACCTATTACTCTGGGAGATTTTAATGTAAGGCTAAATAGTGCCGGTGTTGTTGATTTAAGCTGGAATACTTTATCAGAAGTTAATAATGATTTTTTTACCATTGAAAAAAGCCGGGATGGTTATTCATTTCTTCCATTTAAGAAAGTTAAAGGAGCAGGAAACTCATCTACTCTGCTTCATTACAAAGAAACAGACAGTAAACCTTATAGTGGAATTTCATACTACCGATTAAAACAAACCGATTTTGATGGCAAATTTGCCTACTCACCTATTATAGCTATCGATTATACAAAAGCTGAAGACTTTGGGCTTAAATATGCTTCGTATTCTGAAAATGAATTATTTATTGCCATGAATAATTTCTCTAGCGGAGAAATACAGCTATATGATTTAAATGGCAAGCTATTATTAGACTTCTTTGTTGAAAATGAAAATGATCAAAACCTCATTAAAAAGAACGTGTTTTTACCAAAAGGATTTTATCTTCTCAGATATAGAGAGAATAACAAAGAAGATGTAATAAAGCTAATTTCATACTAAACTCTAACACCTATTAAGCAAATATCATCTACTTGCTCTAAATCTCCTTTCCAATTATTAAAGGTTTTAGTAATAGTGCTTTTTTGCTCGTTTAAGTTCTTGTTTTTAAGTGAAATTAGAAGTTTTTTCATGCTTGCAGATTTAAACTTCTTTCCCTTTTCTCCGCCAAACTGATCTGCAAATCCATCTGAAAATATATAAATTAAGTCACCCACTTGTAATTGTATTTTGTGGGTTGTAAATGGATTAGGGTTTTCAGTATATCCAATGGCTTGTTTGTCTGCTTTAATTTCTTCAATTTCATTAGCTTCGGTTCTCACTATCCATAATGGATTGTTTGCTCCCGCCCAAAGCAATTCATTTGTGTTGATGTTTAAATTGCAGATACTTATGTCCATACCATCACGCACTTCACTTTCACTTTTTTGAAAAGTTATGGTAACGAGTTGTCTTACCTTTTCTAATATTTCTGATGGTTTTGTTAATTGATATTCGTTTACGGCTCTATTTAATGCATTTGAACAAACTACACTAACCATTGCTCCCGGGACCCCATGCCCTGTGCAATCGGCCGCAGCAAATATTATGCTATCGCCTACTTTTTCTAAAAAATAAAAATCACCTGCAACTATATCCTTTGGAATATAAACTACAAAACTATCGGCAAAACTGTTTTCAAATAAATTTAAAGAGGGTAAAATAGCATCTTGTAATCTTTTAGCATACTGAATAGAGTCAGTTATTTCTTGATTTTTAGTTTCCAACAACATGCTCTGTAATTCTATTTTTTCAGAGTATTTTACCTTTTGTCGGTAGTTTTTATAAATGAAAAACGACAACAAAATCAAAACAACTACTATTCCCACAACAAAATAGATTACTTTCTTTTGGTTACTGATTTTAGCCTCAAGAATAGCTTTGTTTAATTTTAACTCATTAGCAGCATTAATACTGTCCGTTTTAAGAGTCTGAAAATATTCTTCTTTAAGCAATAACTTATCTAGTGATTTTTTAGTTTCGATATCATTTATCGCTAAACTATATTTAGTGTATTCTTCATGATATTGCAGAGCCTTTTTAAAGTCCTTTTTATCTAAATAATAAAGATACAGTAACTGTGTAGATTCTCTTAATCCATAATCACTCTTCATTTTTTTTGACAACTCATATGCCATGTTGGTATAATACAATGCACTATCTTTTTTGTTTGTTCTAAAAAATAATCTTGCAATGTTATTATAGGACTTGTATATTTCATTAACCAAGCCTGATTTAGTTCTAAGTAGTAAACTTTGCCGAGCGTAAAATAGAGCTTTTTCGTAGTCTTTGTTGTCATTATAAACACTTCCAATATTATTAAGCAGTGTAGATTTAAGTATTGGGTTATCTGAGTTTTTTGCAAGTTCGAAACTCATCAAAAAGTAGTTCAACGCTATAGAGTCATAACCTAAATTTCTATTAATAATTCCTAGTTGGGAATATACTCTGCACTTTAAAGTAGAGTCATTAGTTTGATTAGAAATGTCAAGGACTTTATTGTATTTTTTTATTGCATTTTCGTAATCCTCTAGTTGGATATAAAGACTTCCGTATGTAAAGTAAGCTTTAGAAATCGTTTCTTTATCATTAATGGCTTCAGCTAGGCTAGTCATTTTCGAAATGGTATTGATAGTATTTTTATGGTCGTATGCAGCTTCATATAACTGGATAAGGTTGTTATAGGAGTCTATGAGGCCTAGTGTATCTTTAATTTGCTCTAAATCAGTAATACTTTTATTTAAATACTCAATCCCTTTATTTAAATTACCCATTACATAAAAAAGAACGCCCAAATTGTTTTTTCCTTTTGCTTTTATTTTAATCAGTTTTATTAACTCCTGTCCTTTTAAATTCTTTTCGTTTTCTTGAATGAACTGCACTAGTTTTTGAGCATAAAGAAAAGATGAGTCAGGTTGACTAAACCCATACTGTTCACTAAGGCTATACAAAATATTGGCCTTTTCTATTACATCAACTGTTGAATTATAGGTTGTTTTAAGAGAGTCTGTAGTTGAGCTCGCCTGAATAAAAAAAGGAATGTTAAACAAAATAATTAGCCAACATATTGCTTTTTGTATTTTCACTTTAGTATTTATTTAACTAATGGATTTTTATCTTTGTAATGTATTATGAGCGAAAATACTATTTTTAAAGAATTCGATGCATTATCATTAAATGATTGGCTCGCTAAAGTGGAAAAAGACTTAAAAGGAAAAAAGTCTTTAGAAGATTTGAACTGGAATTTTGAAGGTCTAAAAATCTCTCCATTCATAAGAAACCACAACACCTACTCTCCAAGTTTTTCAAAGAAAGATAATAGCTGGTTAACCAATGTGATTATTAATGAAGTTGATATCTCTAAAGCCAATCAAGCAGCATTAGAAGTATTAAAATTTGGAGTAGATTCTTTAAGTTTTAAGGTTGAAATCAACTCAGACAATGATTTAAAAAATCTTTTAAACGGCATTCAAACTGAAATTATTCACCTCAATTTTTACACGAAAAACCTTGAACAATTAACCAACATTATTTCTGATAGCAATCTTAATTTAAATTGCGCCATTTTATTCTCTCCAACCAGCTCAGAAGATTTATCTGATGCGGTTAAAAAATCGAATAAAAGCAACTCTAAACTTTTTTTAATAAATGGTAGTAACTACGGATGCTTAGGCTCAACATTAGTTCAGGAATTAGCCTTTGCCCTGTCCGAATTAATAGAATATATTGAGGCGACAAAGCTATCATCTATTAACCTAGATGAAGTCATTCAAAAAATCACATTTCAGTTTTCTACCGGAACATCATTTTTTCTGGAAATAGCAAAATACAGAGCTTTCAGACAATTATTCAATTCAATTTGTAACGAATACGGAATTACAAAAAACGAAACACACCTTTTATCTACCACTAATTCCTATCATTTCTCCGCATCAGATGAACACAATAACTTACTGAGAGCGACTACTTCAACTATGGCGGCAATTATTGGCGGCTGTAATGAAATTAATGTGTTAGGATTTAACAATAATTCGATTAGTAATAATGACAAAAATGAAGCTGTTAGATTAGCTGTAAATATCCAACACATACTTAAATACGAAAGCTTTTTGGATAAAGTAAAAGATGCTTCATCTGGTGCATACTATATAGAAAATCTTACTAAGATAATGATGGAAGAGGCTTGGAAATTGGTTCTTGAAATTGAAGAAAAAGGTGGTTATTTTAAAGCATTGGAAAGTGGTTTTATTCAGCAGTTAATTCAACAAAACCATTCGCAGAATGTAAAAGATGTAGCAGATGGTAAAAAGGTAATTGTTGGCATTAATAAATACCAAAATAAAAATCAAACATCTGCTCAACCAAAGGATATTCCTATGGCATCAAAAGAATATGAGTTACATCATAATGCAAAGGAGGTAAACTCATGAGCAGAAAAAATTTAAAAAATACAGACATCTTTAAGTCATTAAATAAGTCTGCTTCCAACTCAGAAGATTGGAATACAGCGGAAGAAATTCCACTAAAAACCAACTACACTCTTGCTGATGTAAAAGATTTACAGCAAAACCACTTTTATGCAGGTATTCCACCTTATTTGGGCGGACCTTACTCTACCATGTATGTTACCCGGCCCTGGACGATTAGACAATATGCCGGATTTTCAACGGCCGAAGAATCCAATGCGTTTTACAGAAAAAACTTAACAGCGGGACAAAAAGGTTTATCGGTTGCTTTTGACTTAGCTACTCACAGAGGTTACGACTCTGACCATCCAAGAGTAGTTGGTGATGTTGGAAAAGCCGGTGTTGCCATAGATTCTGTGGAAGATATGAAAATCCTTTTCGACCAAATTCCATTGAATGAAATGTCGGTTTCCATGACCATGAACGGAGCAGTAATTCCTATCATGGCGTTTTATATTGTTGCTGCAGAAGAACAGGGTGTAGATAAAAGTTTGCTTTCAGGTACTATCCAAAACGATATTCTAAAGGAGTTTATGGTAAGAAATACTTACATCTACCCTCCTGCTCCATCCATGAAAATCATTGCCGATATTTTTGAATACACTTCTCAAAAAATGCCAAAATTCAATTCTATTAGTATTTCCGGTTATCACATGCAAGAAGCTGGAGCGACTGCCGATATTGAGTTAGCTTACACCCTTGCCGATGGTTTAGAATATTTACGAACAGGCGTAAACGCAGGAATGGATATTGACGATTTTGCGCCAAGACTTTCTTTCTTTTGGGCCATTGGCATGAATCATTTTATGGAAATAGCTAAAATGAGAGCCGGAAGAATGATTTGGGCGAAACTGGTAAAACAGTTTAATCCTAAAAATGAAAAATCATTAGCATTACGTACACACTGCCAAACTTCAGGTTGGAGTTTAACCGAGCAAGACCCGTTTAATAATATTGCCAGAACTTGTGTAGAAGCTATGGCAGCAGCATTTGGCGGAACGCAATCTTTACACACCAATGCGTTAGATGAAGCCATTGCTTTACCTTCTGAATTTTCTGCCAGAATAGCCAGAAACACACAACTTTATATTCAGGAAGAAACAGGCATTACCAAAAGTATTGACCCTTGGGCAGGTTCGTATTATGTAGAAAAGCTAACCTATGACATTGCTAAAAAAGCGATGCAACTGATTGATGAAGTAGAGCAATTAGGTGGAATGGCAAAAGCCATAGAAAGCGGAATTCCTAAAATGAGGATTGAAGAAGCGGCTGCAAAAAAACAAGCTGCCATTGATTCAGGAAAAGATATTATTGTGGGCGTGAACATGTTTCAAACCGAAAATGAAACACCGCTTGACATTTTAGAAGTGGACAACCAAAAAGTAAGAACCAGCCAAATTGAACGACTTAACAACATAAAAGCTTCCAGAAATAACGAAAAAGTAAATGCCTTGCTAAATAAACTTACTGAAGTAGCCAAAAGCGGAAGCGAAAATATTTTGGAAGTGGCGGTAGAAGCTGCCCGAGAAAGAGCTACCTTAGGCGAAATATCAGATGCGCTGGAAAAATCGTTTGGTAGGTATCAGGCAACTATTCGTTCGGTTTCAGGCGTCTATTCTTCTATTGCTATGAATGATAAAGACTTTAATAAAGCCAAAGAACTGGCGGACCAATTTGCCGAAAAGTTTGGCAGACGACCAAGAATTATGGTTGCCAAAATGGGACAAGATGGTCATGACAGAGGCGCAAAAGTAATTTCTACTTCGTTTGCCGATATTGGTTTTGATGTGGATATTGGCCCACTTTTCCAAACACCCAATGAAGTGGCCAAGCAAGCCATAGAAAACGATGTACATATTTTAGGTGTTTCTTCCTTAGCGGGCGGACACAAAACTTTAGTTCCACAAGTAATTGAAGAATTAAAAAAGCTAGGCCGTTCCGATATTATGGTAATTGCAGGCGGTGTGATACCACAGCAAGATTATGACTATTTGTTTGACAAAGGCGTAGCCGGAGTGTTTGGCCCGGGAACAAAAATTTCACTAGCCGCACAAGAAATTTTAGAGATTTTGTTGAAGAGTTGATTTGTTTAAAAATTGAGCTTTGAAAATTTCCATATTTCCTAAAAACCGACTAACTTGCGATAACTTACGCTAAAGCAAATTAAAACTAACTTTAGCTTTTTTGTTGTGGCTAATTAAACAAACCTATGGATTTAAATAAATTTTATTCTCCTGGAGTTAAAACAAGCAGTAGCAAATATTCTGACAAACGGACAAAAGAATCAATTGCGACCAGTAGGACAAAAACAACGCATGAAGGAGATGTCATTAAAATGGTTACGACTTCAAATATCGGTGTTGATGAAGGTGGATTATATCCAACAACCTATGAGTCGACTTTGCCGAAATCATTTCTAAATACAGGAATTAATAAGACCGAAAAACAAACTTCGGAATATGGAACAATTCATATTGACACATTGCTTGTTGGAGATGCATTAATCAGCCATTTTCACTCAGAAAACAGTGAACACAGAGGATCATCCATTGTTAAACAATTAACTGAAAATGAGTTTTTTGAAACCGGATTTGCTTATAACGCACCTGATGACATCTTAAAATGGGAGAAAAAAATTAAAATAGAAAACTAGCCACAACACAGGGCTATAAAATATGCGGCTGAAAGAGTTAAGTGGGAATCCGTACATTTAACAAACACTGTTCTCGAATGACAGATACGTGTTACAAAATCCGCACGTTTTATAGCCGGGTACGTTATCGCAACCTTCTAATTTCTAAAGAAACCACATCTTAATTAATCAACATTTTTTGTTGATAAGTCCAACTTTTCCACAATTCTCCATTCAAAAAGCGCTTTTTCATAAATTGGTCAACCAAACCCAATTTTATGAATCATTCGTTAAAGTACTATCCCTCTATTTTAAAGAGTAATCAAAGTCAGGTAGATGTGGCCTACTGGACCACCGTAATGGATAATTACGATGCCAAAAAGTATAAAGAAGCAGCCATTGGCGTTATTCGTTATGCCAACCCAAAACTATATGAGCAATACGGAAATGCAGACAAAACAGAATTTGAAATTCCGCATGGCTCTGTAACCGTTCAAATTAAAGTAACGGACACTACGTTTAAAGTAAGTGCTCCTTTCCTACTCATTCCTACGGAAAATCCAATTCCTTTATATCGTCAAATTGCCCAACTCAACTTTTCACCGCTGAATTTGGTAAACATCAACCTAAATGGTGAAAGCCTGTCGTTTGAGTACGAGTGCCCGATAGAAACTTGTGAGCCTTACAAAGTTTGGGATATATTGTATGACATCTGTATTTATGCCGATAGCTATGATGATGAGTTTATTGACCAGTTTAAAGCCAGAAGAATAAAAGAACCAACGGTTAAAAAGCACTCTCCTGAAAAGTTAACCGAACTTCACACCAATGTCATGAAAATGATAGATGAAGCGCTACAATACATTGCTTATTTTGATGAAAAAAGATGGGATTATTTTTCTTGGGATGTAGTGGCTATTACACTTTGTAAAATTGACAATTACTGTGCACCGCAAGGTTATTTAAGAACTGAATTAGAGAAAGAAATTAGCTATCAGATGAAAACGAAAGACCAAACCGGTCAGCGTTTAAGCTATGCCAAAGAGTTCTTTAAAAAGCTACAAACTTGGGATGTAAACAAGTTCAAAGAAGATTTATACGAAATAGAAACCTTTGTTTCTCCTAAGCGAAGAGCCAATGATGAAGCGGTAAAAAATACCATTAAAGGAACTTACGAAAGAGCAAGAACCGAATTTGACAAGAGAGATTACATTGCTTGTACGCTTTCGGTACAATATATTTTCTATTATTTGATGTATTACTACGCTATTGAAGATAAATACTCTAACGAGATATACGGTGCACTTCAAAAAGCGGACGGCAAATCATGGGAAGAAGCGGCTAAGCCTTTATTCAAAGCAATAGACAACATTATGAACGATAGATTCTCTCCTGTTACGGCCGGTTCTTCAGGTGAAGGAAAAGGATTCTTCTCAAAATTATTTGGTAATTAATTTCAATAAAACATTCTGTTATGAGCAATATAGCTGACTCCATATTTAAAATAAACACTGCTTCAGGAAGCGGTTCAGGTTTCTACATTAAAGACAAAGACATCATTGTTACCAACTACCATGTGGTAAACGGTAACCGTGAAGTTTCGGTAGAAAACATCAAAAAAGAAAGACTTTTGGCTAATGTAATCATGGTAAATCCTGTGAGTGATTTAGCCTTTTTAAAAACACAAGGCAGTTTTGATGCTTCCGGTGTTAAAATAAACACTTCTACTGCTCCGGGCAGTAGAGACCAAGTTTTCGTACACGGTTTTCCTTTCGGAATGCCTTACACTATTACAGAAGGAATTATTTCTGCTCCCGACCAATTAATGGACGGTAGAAAATATGTGCAAACTGATGCAGCCGTTAATCCGGGAAATAGTGGCGGACCAATACTAAACAGCAATGATGAATTGGTAGCTGTTACTACATCTAAGTTTAATAACGCTGATAATGTTGGCTTTGGAATTCCTGTAAAAACCGTTATGGAAGAAATTGAAGCTTTGGCAGCGGTTACTGATTTTAACAGTTATTCTCTAAAATGTGACTCTTGTGGGAATTTAATTTATCAAAAAATTGACTACTGTAATAGCTGCGGTAACAATGTAGATTCACGAGTATTTGCTTTTGAAACTCAACAACTAAGTAATGTTGCCGTATTTGTGGAAGATGCTTTAAAAGCCGTAGGAACAAACCCTGTATTGGCAAGAAGCGGAAATGAATTTTGGGAGTTTCATCATGGTAGTTCATTGATAAGAATCTTTTTATTCAATAGAAACTACCTTTATGTTACTTCACCACTAAATGAGTTGCCAAAAGGAAACTTAGAACCGCTTTTAAAATACATTTTAGAAGATAAAGTTAGTCCTTACAAATTGGGTGTTTATAAAAACGCCATTTATGTTTCATACAGAGTTGCCGTTACTGATTTATTCTCACCTAAAGCAGATGAGATAAAGAAAAATATCGGTAATATTCTTCAAAAAGCGGATGACTTAGATGACTTTTTTGTGAATGAATATGGTTGCTCTATGACATCTTTCTCTAAAATTGTAGAAGAACAACTTTAAGGTTATTGTAAAAGCTTTTTAAGCTTTTCGGTTTGCTTTTTATTGTATGCTGAGTAAGTAGAAGAATAAACCATTTCTTTTTCTTTTTCGGTTAAATGCCAGCTTAAAGATATTGGGTTTTGGGCATCTGTTTGCAATTCAAAACTGATGACATCAAGCGGAACTTCAAAAATAGAAGAGGCATATTCAATCATCATGTCTTGCTCAAAGGTTTGAATTTTTGGCCAGTTGTTGTAAAAAGAACCCAGCGGGCTAACAATCTCATTAATAAATCCATCTTTATAACTATCGCTGAATTCATAGTTTTTGGGTTTATCTCTAGTTTGAACAATAATTACACCTGAAGTATTGGTATTAATCCAATTTTTAAAAGTAGAAATGTAACTCAATCCTGTAATTAACCCATAGTTATCTCGCATACCCGCATCCATGATGTGTAATGAAGGGTTGGTCGGTAAAGTAACTACCGGCATAATGTAAGGGAAAGTGGAACTCATTCTAATAACGGATGAAAACTTGGTCTCTCCTGCCCCCTTATCTTTAAATAATCGGTAATAATCAAAACTCTCAGGAATTTTATTTAATCCTAATTCTTGAAAAGAGTTTACCGTTGAACATAAAAAAGAAGTTGGGTGAGAAGAAATAAGCATTCTCCGACCATCATTAATAATGGTCGGAGAAAATATCATTAACGGAATTTCTCCATTTTTTTCAGGCAATAAATAATCATTTAGCGTTTTATTAAAACCTACACCAATGTTTTCAGTAAGCCGTTTTTCAAAAACATAACCTCTATCCTTTTTATACTTGTTACCATTGTATTCAAATTCCTGAAACCTGAAAAACATATCAGACGTGACCATGTTTTTAGAAACTGCATTCAATAAATCTTTAGCAACATTTTCACGATAGGCAATAATTGAATTAGGTAGTTTTTTATTTCTTCGTTGAAGATAAAGCTCTCTAAAGTAAGCCGCACCAATCATTCCTCCTGAGGCTCCGGTTATTAAATGAGTATGGTTAAGCAATTCTCCGTCTAAAATACTATCAACGTAAGAAACGGTTTGAAAAGTCCACAATGCAGAGCGAAGACCGCCACCACTAGAATTAATAATAACCAACTTGGGTTTTTGGTCTCTGGATAGTGAATTAGAAAGATTCTTTTTTCTCCAGTTATTTAAAATTCCCAGATGGTAGTTCATATCTTCTACCGCTTGTATGGAGTCAGAAGTAAGCTGAGCTATAATATCATTGTCAATTTTAACTTTTGGTGAAGTATAATCTAAACCATACACCTGACTTTCATAGTAGTCGTTTTCAGGAGATATAATTGCATTGAGGATTAAAAATAACCCCACAAACACCAATGTTGACCATCCCCTCATCCATGAATGAATGGCAGAAAACACCATTAAAAAAAGAGCCAACAATAAAAACACACTTGCTCCAGCCGGAATTTCTAATGCGGGAGTCTCTCTAAACAAACCTAATACGAGTAACAGAATTATTAACAAGAACTCAAAATAACTGGCATTAGCCGTATTTCTGGAAAAAACGCTTTCCAACATTTGTTTGTCATAATGAGTGGATTCTCGTGCAATGGAAACTTTAAATGGAGATGAAAGATATTTTGCAGTTCTCCACTCTCTTCTCATATTAAAGATTTTATACCACTTTACTTTTTTGTGAAAAGCATCGCTCATAGGGATTTCTTTCTTCTGCCTTTTATCCACTTCATCAGGGTTTACACCAAAAAGGCTATACATTCCCTTGCTTGTAAAGTAAAAGTAAAACGATACAAATACTATGAATAACAAATTACCTACAACAAAGCCTCCAATGTTTTCAAGTACTGAAGACAACTCCATCTCTGAATAAAAATATTGAAACCGAAAAAGCTGAATGATAAAAAATATAAAAAACAAGCCGGGAATAATGAAATTATTGAGGCACCACTTCAAAAAAGGTTTATTTAACGTAGCTAAAAACGGAAAGCGAAAACCATTTAGCATATAACTGGATATATTATATATCATAATAAATACACCACAGCAAAACCCAAGAAGTAAATGCGATAGAAAGTTTTCTTCACCTAAATATTCAGGATATAAAAACAAATGATGAAAGCCATATTTTACCCCTAAGTTTTCGGTGATATAGGCAAATAAAATTACCCAGAAAAAAAGAATTACCAGATTCTTTTTTAATACAACAAATACCAATTGAAGCGGAAAGAAAAACCAAATTTGCTTGAAACCCTTATTAATATTTACTGTCTGGCTATCCATAGTCTATTAGAATCTCATTTAATTATACGGTAAATTAAGCATCAGGTTATTGTGTTTTTTTAGCATAAACCCTCATGGTACAAGTGCAGGGTGGGTTTCCACATTTTTCACATTCAAATTTTTCTATCATGCTCCTCTCTTGCCAATAGTTTTTATGCTCCGAACACAATACAAACTGAGACTTTGTTAGCATTTTTTCAAATACAGAAATAGTGTGTTCCCTAACCCAAACCGTAGAAAAAATATCTTGTCCAATTTCATTTGCCTTTTTAATAAATTCAGCTAGTAACCTCTTTCCTATTCCCTTACCATGACAATCTCTTCTTACAGCCATAGACTTCAGGTAAACGTACTCTTTAGGTAAAGGTAATTTAAATTGCTCTTCAGCAGTATAGTTAGTATAACCAAGGCACAAACCTATTAGTTCTTTGGAAGCATTATCCACTACACTGTAACCCAAAAAAGTATTATTTTTGTATTGCTTATCAAGTTCTTCTAAGCTAATGTAATCCTTGCCAAATTCTTGATTAAAAATAACAATGCTTTCATAAAAATGAGTCGGTGAAAAAGAAACTAATTGATAATTACTCATTCACTATTTCTTCTTAAAATCTCCTCTTTTAACGGCTTCTATAAATTTAACCCATGCTATTGGGTTAAGTAAATTGTTTGGAGGAAGTTGTCCTGCGTAATACAACCTGCTATTTTGTTGATTTAAATAATACTTAAAGTTCATATTTGCGTCCATAGGCATTTCCTCATATCTGGTCGCCATATATTCTTGAGATAGGTTTTTACGTGCTCGCTCCAAATCATCATCCGGAATATTCATTTTTAAAAAAGCCTCCTTAAACTGTTCACGAGTTGGCCATGGGTAAACAACATGCTCATTTAAAGAAAAAGTGTCCTTTCTTAGAATTTGAATTAATGAATATCTATTTTCTTCCATTCCGGTGGGAATGATAAATTGTGCTTCTTTGTATGAAATATTGCTAAAAACAATGGTATCTCCCTCTTGTGCAACAAAAGAAAAATAACCAAAGTAGTCACAAGCTGTTCCTCTTCTGGTATTTTTAATAATAACATTACTAAAAGGTATTGGGAACAAACTGTCTCCATCAACCACAATTCCTGAAAACTGTAAAACTTTTCGTTCAGATGAGGAGGTGTCTTTTGAGGTTACCTGAGAAAAAGTGTTTAGAGAAAAGAAAATTAAAATTGTAACTACTAACTGCTTCATATAATTGCATAAAATTAAAAAAATAAACACTAGTTGTAATCGTTTATTGTATTTTCATCTTTTGAAACAGCAAATATTATTCCTCAAAAATTGAACAAAGAAAAGCTAAAGGTACTTTTTGTAAGTAAAGCTTATCCAAGTGAAGTGGATGTGCAGAATGGAGTTTTTGTAAAAAAACACGCCAAAGCAGCCAGTTTGTACACCGATGTAAAAGTGGTGTTTATAACTACAGCTAGCGAAACTAAAACAGTTCGAAATCAAATTTCTGAATCTTTTGAAGAAATAATCATTTACACCAAAAAGACGGGAAGAATTTCAAACTTTATTAAAAGAAAAAATGCGTATAAGACTATTCTTAAAGAACTAGAAAAAACTTGGGGTAAGCCAGACATCATCCATGGCAACATATTTTTAAGAGGAGCTTTTGATGCCTATCAATTATCCAAAAAATATAATATACCTTTTATTATTTCTACTCACTGGTCAGGGTTTGTTAATGGAGAATACCAAAAAATGTCATTTTTAAGAAAGTATCTTTTTAAAAAATTAGCAAAACAGGCAACTTTAATTACTTCAGTCTCAAAATTTTTAGCAATCAATGTTGAAAATCTATTAAGAGTAAAACCCGTAATTATTGAAAATATAGTTGAAACAAAGCCCAAAAAAACAGATATCATTGAACCTTCAAATATAACAGCGCTGGTTGTAGCAGATTTAAGAGACCGGATAAAAAACATAAGTAGTGTAATAGAGGTAGTAAGTCAATTAAAAAGTTCACATCCGACTTTTCGATTAAACATAATTGGAGACGGTCCTGATAAAGCTAAATTAATTAGTCTTTCTGAACAGCTTGGAGTTTTAAATAGCATTGTCTTTTTTTTAGGGAGAAAAACAAATGAAGAAGTGCTAAAGGAAATTCAAAAAAGTACATTTTGTATTGTAAATAGTAATATAGAAACATTTTCCGTTTTTACTTTAGAAAGTATATTTTCCGGGAAACCTGTAATTGCAACAAAATGTGGTGGGCCTGAAGAATTTATTACCGAAGCCAATGGCATACTTATTAATAAAAACAACAATAATGAGCTTAAAAGTGCAATTACCTATTTAATTCAAAACTTATATAATTATAGTATTGATAAAGTGAAAAGCAGCATTCAGTTTGATTTTAGTGAAAGTGCGATAGGAAAAAAGCTTTTTTTACTTTACAATGAAGCAATTAGGAAAACAATTTAATATCGAATTTAATTTGCTCCAGCGTATAATTATCTTTATTTTTGAGAAACTAAATTTATAAATATGAAGAAACAATTATTATTTGCAATTAGTATAGCTGTTTCTGGTGTGGCTTTCTCTCAAATACAAAATGCCCCTAAAGTGGCTCCACATCTAGATCAAGCTAAACCATTCGAAAAAGTTTACAAGGGAAATGAATCGGATCCTGGAATCATAAGAACTCCAAGTCCAAAAGTACCTTATGCAACTTCAAAAGCTATTAATGAAACTGTTATAGGTCAAACAACTTATGACCTTCAATCTAACGCTTCTGTAATGAGAAGAATTGTAAGACATGCTGACGGAACAATTTCTGCAACATGGACTTACAGCTCATCTAACGATTTAGCTGCGGCTGACAGAGGAACAGGATATAACTACTACAATGGAACAACTTGGGGCTCGCAACCAAATTTAAGAGAAGAAGCTTCAACTAGAACCGGATGGTCTTCTATTACAAGTTCAGGTAATGGAGAAACCGTTATCAATCACTCCGGTGCAGGTGGTCTTCATAGTCTTAAAAGAGCAACTAAAGGAACTGGCTCATGGACAGAAACTACTGTTCCTGCCAATGCAGGTATAGCTTGTTGTGTTTTATGGCCTAGAACAACTATGGGTGGTGCAAGTGGTAACACGCTTCACGCAGTTGCTATTACTGCTCCTGTTGCAAATCAAGGTGCTACATGGAAAGGAGCAGATGGTGCATTATTATATTATAGATCTAATGATGGTGGTGCTACCTGGGCAGTTCAAGATTCTGTTCTTCCGGGCACTGATACCTCTGCATATGTTTCTTATTCTGGTGACGAATATGCTATTGCTTCAAATGGTGATAACATAGCCATTGCAGTATTTGGGCAAATGAAAGATGTTTATTTAATGAAGTCAACTGATAATGGGGTTACTTGGACTAAAACAGTAATTATGCAATTCCCTATACCAAAATATGTAGTTGACCAACCTTGGGGAACTGACGTTAATCAAGATAATGTTTTTGATACTATTACTTCATCTGATGGATCTGGTAGTCTTCTTGTTGACGCTAATGGTGTAGCTCACGTATGGTTTGGTAACATGAGATATCTTGATGACAACTTAACAGATGGTAACTATTCATTCTTTCCTGGAACTAATGGTTTAATGTATTGGAATGAAACAATGGGCGCAACATCTCCTGTTATGATTGCTGCTGCTGAAGACTTAGATAACGATCAGCAAATTGGTGGAGTTGGAATTGCCTCTTATTTTACATCACTTTCCGGAATGCCAAGCTCTGGTATGACTGCTAGTGGAACAATTTATGTTTCTTATTCTGCATATATGGAGAATAAAGATCAAGGTTCTCAAAACTACAGACATGTTTATTTAATGGCATCTAAAGATGGTGGTGCTAACTGGACTCCTGCTGTTGACGTAACTACTACTGACGATTTTGCAGAGTGTGTTTTTGCTTCAATGGCTACAAGAGTTGATGGGCAAGTTCACATTGTTTATCAAAGAGATGCTGAGCCTGGTTTAGCTGTTAGAGGTGATACCGATCCTTTTGGAACTAACGATATCGTTTATCTTAGTGTAGATACTATGGAAATTGTAGGAATTAATGAGCAAACTAACTTAGTTCAAGGATTTTCTATCTATCCGAACCCAGCAAAAGAAAATGTAAAAGTTAACTTCCAGTTAAAAGAAGCCGGAATGGTTAATATTTCTATTTCTAACCTAATGGGGCAAAATGTTCTTGAATTTAAAAATGAGTGGACTCCTGCTGGAAACCACTCCATTAATGTTGCAGTAAATAATTTAACTAAAGGAGTTTACTTTGTAAACATTAACAACGGGAATTCTATTTCTTCTAAGAAATTAGTTATAAACTAATTATAGTTTTTTAACTCTTTTAAAAAGGTCGACAAATTGTCGGCCTTTTTTATTGTACGATTTTTAACTTTGATGCGTTATTTTAACTTGGAAAAACAATTTCTAACATATCTATTCTTAATAGTATTTGCTGCAACAACTGTTGCTCAAGAAAACGTTACCACATTTGGTATTTTTTATAAACCTGTGGTTCCAATGAAAGCATTAGATAATGATGAAATTACAGGTGAAGTTAATCAAACAGCTTTTACAATAACACCAAAGGTTTCGCATAGCTTTGGAATGGTAATTAGAAGAGGATTTACAAAAAGTTTATCACTAGAAACAGGTATTAATTACATCACCCGAAAGTATGATTTAACCATCACAGATTTAGATTCGTCATTTTCAGGAACATCCAACTTTAGATTTATAGGATATGAAATTCCTTTACAAGGATTAGTTTATATAAGACTAGGAGAACAATTATACATGAACGCTTCTACAGGTGTTTCACTAGATTTTTATCCTTCTGATATTGCAACCGGAGAGCCCTACTTCTTTCATCAAACCCTAAGAAATGGTTGGATTCAAACTGCATTTTTAAGTAATGTGGGATTTGAACTACGAACCAGAAAAAGTGGATACTTTTACTTAGGTGCTTCATTTCACAGGCCATTTAAAGCTATTGCAGGAACCGATGTGCTTTATAAGGGAAATAATCATAATGATATTTTTAGCACAAGCTTAAATGGCAACTATTTTACAATTGATTTAAGATATTTCTTTCATGAAGACCCTGAAAGAAAAAGCAAGACTAAAAAGAAAAAATAATTAGACTATTACTTCCTGTTTTTTAAACTGCAAATCATATAATTTCTTGTAGTGCCCATTTTTGGATAGTAATTCATTGTGAGAGCCCGACTCTATTATTTCTCCTTTCTCCAAAACAACAATAGTATCAGCAGTTTGAATAGTAGACAATCTATGCGCAACTAGAATAGATGTTCTTCCTTGAGTTAAAACTTTTGTAGCATTTTGAATAAGCATTTCAGATTCAGAGTCAATAGATGATGTGGCCTCATCTAATATCAAAATCTTTGGATGATGCACGTAGGCACGAATAAAAGAAATAATTTGTCTTTGCCCCACTGAAAGTAAACCTCCTCTCTCCTTTACGTCAAAATCATATCCACCGGGCAGCTTCATAATAAAATCATGTGCTCCTACTTCTTTTGCAGCGGCAATTACTTCTTCTCTGGATATGTTTGGACTAAACAAAGTAATATTGTTAAAAATGGTGTCTGAAAACAGAAAAACATCCTGTAAAACCACAGCCATAGACTGTCTCAGTAAATCTAAATCATACTCTCTAACATTTTTACCGTCTATAAGTAATTCACCTTTATTATATTCATAAAATCTACCTAAAAGGTTAATTATTGAAGACTTTCCGGCTCCTGTTGCTCCTACCAAAGCCACTGACTTTCCTTTTGGAATGGATAAACAAACATTTTTTAAAACCCAATCTTCATCTTGATAGGCAAACCATAGGTTTTTAATTTCAATATTTCCTTCTATATCTGAAGAAGTCAAGCTACCTGTTCTTTCAATACGATCATCGGTATCAAGTACTTTAAAAACTCTTTCAGAACTTACCATTCCCATTTGTAATACATTAAATCTATCTGCCAATTGTCTTATAGGTCGATAAAGCATGTGTATGTATAAAATGTATTCGAGTAAAACTCCCAGAGTAGCTTTCCCTTCAAGAACATCTCCTGCTCCCCACCATACCAACAATCCTATTGAGCTTGCGCTAAGCATCTCTACTACCGGTAAATAAATAGAATAAGCCCAAACAGTTTTTATATGCGCATTTCTATGCTTTTTATTCATTTCCTGAAACTTATCCAGCTCAATTTCTTCCCTATTAAAAATTTGAACGATATTCATCCCTGTTAAATGCTCTTGTACAAAAGCATTTAGTTTTGAAACCTGTGTTCTAACTTCTTGGAAAGCAGATTTTATAACATTTTTAAAAATATAAGTAGCGAACAATAATACAGGAACCGGAATTAAAACTATAAGAGACAACTGCCAATTTTTCCATAGCATAAAACTAACTATTACAAGTAGTTTAAGAATATCACCGGCTATAGAAATAAAGCCTTGTGAAAAAACATCTGCTATAGTTTCAATATCAGAAACTACTCGTGTAACCAATGCACCAATGGGTGTTCTGTCAAAATATTTTAATTTGAATTGCAACACATGTTTGCTTAGCTGAACCCGTAAATCTTTAATTACATTTTGACCAAGCCAATCGGAATAATAGCTTTGATAAAACTGCAAAATCCCTTCTAAAATCAACACCCCCAACATCATTAACGTCATAAACAGAAGCCCTTCTCTGTCAAATTTAACAATGTACTCATCTACAGTATGCGATATTAAAACAGGACGAATAATTGATGAGCCGGCTAAGATTATAGTGAGTAAAGTGGTAAAGAATAAAACAGGCTTATATGGTAAAGCATACTTAAAAATTCGCTTTAATAAAGTAAAATCAATTGCTTTTCCTGTAACTGTACTCATTTAATAAATATCTCCCTTGGATACTCAATTTTTGTTAGAAACAATCCTTTTGCAGGAACCGACATTCCCGCATCAGACCTATTTTTAGATTCGATTATTCGTTTAAATTCTTCCAAATTTATTTTCTCTCTTCCAACATCAATCATAGTACCCACAATCGCTCTAACCATGTTCCGTAAAAATCTATTTGCTGTAATTTCAAACACCAGTAAGTCATTTTTGTTTTCCCAATGCGCAACAAAAATATCACATAAATTGGTTTTTGTGTCGGTATGACTTTTACAAAAACTAGAAAAATCCTTATATTTTATGAGCTCTTCACAAAACTCATTCATTTTCTCAATATTCAAATCATAGTGTAATTGCCAGGAAAATTCATTTTGAAATGGGTTTTTATCTTTTGTGATAACATAATTATAAGTTCGTTTAAGCGCATCAAACCTGGCATGAGCATCAGACTTAACCTGCAAAACGTCATAAACAAAAATATCCTCTGGTAAAAATCGGTTTAATTTATAGCATAAATCTTTTTCGTCAAGCTGTGAAGGACTATCAAAGTGAGCGTACATTTCTTTGGCGTGAACACCTGTATCTGTCCTACCTGCACCTACAGTCTTTATTTCTGAAGACAAAATATTAGAAAGTGCTTTCTCAAGTTCTGCCTGAATTGTGTGAGCATTTTCTTGAATTTGCCAACCATGATAATTTGAACCTGAATAGGAGAATCGGATGAAATAGCGATGCATGAAGCAAAGATAGAATTTAATTAGCTCATTAAAATCTTACGGTAAATTCTTTTACTCAAATAATTTTCACTTAATCAAAGTAACAGTTTGCTTATATATTTCACCATCTTTGGTAGTAAAAACAGCAAAATAGGTTCCTTCAGGAACTTCAACTCCTGCTGAAGTATAACCATCCCAAGTATTATTATAATTATCGTTTTTATAAATAATTTGCCCCCATCTGTTATATATTTCTAGCGAATTTCCCATACCCCACAGTCCTTCAATTACAAAAATATCGTTACTTCCATCTCCATTCGGACTAAACACATTAGGAACCACAATTTCACCTATTACTACAATCTCCTTACAAATACTATCATTACATCCTTGGTAATCAATCGTCAAACAAACAGTATAACTACCGGAAGTGGCGTAAATATGATTGGTATCAGCAACAATGGCTGTATCTCCGTCACCAAATGTCCAAAACCAGGAAGAAGCAAAATTTGATAAGTCAGTAAATGAAATGCTTTCTCCGGGAGCACTTGGATTTGGCAGAGCACTAAAGTTAGCACTTGGAGTAAGATTTACTTGAATTGGTGTAGTAAATGTTATAACAGTATCACAACCTCCACTACTAACTGTAATAATTGGAAAGTAACTTCCCGGATTTACATAAGTGTAGCTTGAAGAAGTACTAGTGCCGGAGAAATCTGTTGTATTATTCCCATCGTAATCCCAAGAGTAAGTGTAATTATTATTACCAACAACGGTGAATGTAGTTGATAAAGGCGCACAACCATTATCAGGCGAAACAGAAATACTAACATTAGGTTTTGATGCAATAGTTATTGTAACTTGAGAAGTGGAAGCAGGTGTTGTACAATTATCTGTAACAGTTACTGTATAGGTAGTATTTCCTGAAGGATAAACCACAATAGGATTAGTTGTTCCTATATTGGTTGCACCATCATTCCAAGTAAATGAATATGAGCCACCATTTCCACCCAAAGGAATTGCGGTTAAAATAACACTATCACCAAAACAAATAGTGGTGTCACTTGCAGTAATTGAAGAAGATAAGGCAGGAAATAATGATAAAGTAACCGAATCTTGTATTGAGCAATTAGCACCATCAGTAATTGTTACAACATAAGTTGTGGTTGAAGTAGGAGAAACATTTTTACTTGCGCCACTTCCTAGTCCTTGATTCCAAGAGTAAGTTATAGTTGGCGTACCACCACTTGCATTTGCTAATATTGTAACACTGGTACCTTGGCAAATGGTAGTGTCGTTTGATATACCACTAACAATCTGTGGTGAAATAGTAACCAATACAGAATCTCTGCCCGTACATCCGGCTCCATTATTTGCAGTAACATAAAAATATTGGCTGGATGTTGGAGATGCTATAGGATTAGAAACATTAGTCGCACTTAATGCAGGATTAGCATCCCAGGTATAATTTACTCCGCCTGTTGCATTTAACTGCACAGAAGTTCCGTTACAAATGGTAGTATCATTTCCGGCATCAACATTTAATGAAGGGGCTACCGTAACCTGAACAGAGTCTCTATAAGAACAGCCATTCACATCACTAATCGTTACATAAAAATACATGGTTGTATTCGGAAATGCTAAAGGATTAGAAATATTAGTAGCACTCAAGTTTGGATTGGCATCCCAAACATAAGATGTACCTCCAGAAGCACCTAACTGAACCGTATCTCCTAAACAAATAGAAGTGTCATTTCCGGCACTAACATTGGCAGCTGGAAAAATGGAAACACTTACAGTGTCCATTATTGAGCAATTTGAAGCATCTGTAATTGTTACTATATAACTTGTGTTGGAAGTTGGTGAAACTGTTTTTACCGATCCCGTTCCTAAACTTTGATTCCAGCTGTAGGTATAAGTTGGTGTTCCTCCACTAGCATTTGCCGATATTGTTGCTGAGTTTCCTAAACAAATTGTTGTATCATTTGATATTCCACTTATAATTTGTGGTGAAATAGTAACCAATACTGAATCCCTACCATTACATCCTGCACCATTATTTGCGGTAACATAAAAATACTGGGTTGATGTAGGGGATGCAATTGGATTAGGAATATTTGTAGCACTTAATGCCGGGTCTGCATCCCAAGTGTAGTTTACTCCGCCAGTCGCGTTCAATTGAACCGAAGAACCATTACAGATAGTAGTGTCATTTCCTGCATCTATAACTAATGCTGATGAAATAGAAACTAACACAGAGTCTCTGCTACTACAACCATTGGAGTTGGTTACAGTTACATAAAAATACATGGTAGTATTAGGAAAAGCTAAAGGGTTAGGAATATTGGTTGCACTTAAGTTTGGATTGGCATCCCAAACATAAGATGTACCTCCAGAAGCATTTAATTGAACAGTATCTCCAAAGCAAATAGAAGTATCTTGCCCTGCATTAGCAATTGGTGCAGGTGCTATTGATAAATATACAGGAATTCTAAAAGTACCGGGACAAACTCCTACATAAAAAGTATCTGGAGCTGTAACATTGGTTGGATTATAGGTCAACCCTGTATTGATAGAAGTTCCACCAACAGGTAATGTGTACCAATTAACAGTTGAACTTCCCGGTAATGTTCCCACAACAGAAACACCTAAGTTAGCTGTTTGACCAAAACAAACAGTATCATGTATTGCAATTAAGTCATAAGCAGTAATAGTAGCATTATTAATACCTACTCCACCTCTCGTTGCACCGTTAGGTGGAAATTCACTCACAGGAATTGATGAAGTTGATGAAGAAACAATTCCATTTACTCCTCCGTTAGTATTTCTAGTGATAGCTCCATTACTAATAGCAATATAACCGCCACCGCCACCGCCACCCGGACCGTATGCGTCTGTTATAGTTCCTTGCCAATATCGCATTCTTACACTCCCACCATTTCCTCCATTTGCATTACAAGTAATAGAAGAAATGGCCCCTGTTGATCGAATTAATATTGTACCACCTGCTCCACCACCACCTGCTCCATCTTGACCCCTTAATGTAAAAGAGGAACCAGAATCATCTGTGTCAGCTGCCGTTATCCCATTTGCATTAATGCTTCCTGAGCCTGAAACAGTTCCATAAGTTTGCAAAAAGACTAAACCTCCGCCATTAGCTCCAGCTGTTCCATCTCCGTCATTTTGGTCTCCGGCACCACCGCCAGCACCCATAAAAATTCTACCGGTTGAATAATTTAATGGTCTTCCTCCTTTACCGCCTATATTTCTTCTATTGTCACCAGTCCAATTAGTATTTCCCGGGCCTTCAACTGTTGCATCTCTATTACTGCTCGACCAAGAGTAACCGCCTCTACCTCCACCGGAGGCAGACCAAGTCACAGATCCAAAACCACCAAATTCTAAATTCCAGGCTGTCACCCATCCAGGGTTAGATATATCAGGGTTTCCTCTTCCTGATTTCCAATTATTTAAAATCCCTGCATTTCCGCCACCGCCACCACCGGCATTGTGAGCAGTTCCCCCACCCCCACCATTTGCAGGAGCTCCCATACAGTATCTACCTAAATATTTTGCATAATCAATTGCACTCCCACCAACTCCTTCTCCTTTTTCAGCGCCTTCATTGTCAGCAGGAGCAGCATAAAACCCACCACCAATCAGAGAGTTAGGGTCTAAAGCTCCACCTCTAAATCCTTGACCATTAACATTAATTTGTCCATCAATAGTAGTATTTCCTGAAACTTCAACAGCAACAACACCACCGGTTGTTCCATTCCAAGGTTGAGCTTGAATAGTACCCGCTCCATTTATAGTTAAAGAAGCGTATCTTGGAACTCTAATCACCTGAACTTTTCCGGTATCTGTATATGAATTACTTAAGGGACAACTTAAATTGATAGTGGAATTATTAGGCACAGACAAAACTTCAACAAATTCATATCGTCCACAATTATTGTAATTTAAAATAGTGCCCCAAGTAGTATCATTTGGCTCTGATCTATTAATAAAGGGTGTTGCATTGGTTAAAACACCTTGCATCTGAATAATCATTAATAAATCACCTTGGGCTAGATTTCCGGAAAATCTAGTGTTTATATTTAAGCCACTATTAGCAACGCTTATAGTGGTTGCGCCAGCATTAGCTGAATTTGATAAACTGGTATACTCATTTACAACAACTGTTGCACTAATATTAGGATTTGCCATTTTACCCCTCTGAGCAAATGAAGTAAAAACAAAAAATAAAGCAATGAATAATAATGCAATTCGATACATCCCTAGTAATTTAATGTGGAAAATTAAGATTTATATTTACTTTTTGAAAGTAAATAATGCATTTATTTGGATTTCTAAACTGTAATTTGATTAACTAAGAATTAAGATTAATTAATTCTTCCGGTACATCTATTATAACTTCTCTTACTCTATCATCAATACTTATAATTGACTCTTCACTAATAGGAATTAATATTTCAGAATTACTAGTTGAAATTTCGATTAATTTATTTCCAGAGTAATTTAGTAATTGATTTACTTTTCCCAAATACCCCTGATTCTTATCAATAACTGAATATCCTTCTATTGAATAAAATTCTGTTGGATTATTTGAAATCAAATCTTTTAAAAGAAAGACTTTTTTATTTAACAGGTGAGCCACACTTTCGAGACTTTGATAATCTAAAAAGCAAATTAGAGCTTGCTTACTATTTTTTTCTCTAACAGTATCTAAAAAAAAAGGAACCAATACTTCTTCATTTTCTGGCATTTGAAGAAATACTGATTCCTGTTGAAATATGATATCAATAAAAGATTCCTCTTTAACTGAAAGAACTAATTCTCCTTTAGTACCATGAGTTCTTGAAATTACACCAATCTGAATGCAATTTTCAAGGTTCATTTGAATAGAATTACTCAGCAGATTTAGCCTCTTCTCCTTCGTTAGTTTCAGGAGCAGCTTCTGCTTTAGACTCGTCTTCCTTTTTTGCTTCTTCAGAGGCAGGAGCTGTCTCAACGGCTTCCGCAGCAGGTGCACCCTCAGTTACAGGAGCTTCTGTTTCCGCAGTTGGCTCAGCAGCCACTTCTTCAGGTTGAGAAGCCGCAGCTAGTTTTGCAGAAATTTCAGCAGCACGTTTTTCATTTGCAGCTTTTTCTGCAGCTAGTTTTTCAGCAGCTGATTGATTTGAAGCTTCAGCAAGTTTAGCAACCTTAGCATCAATTTTATCTGTTTTATTTTTCAACCACTCATCAAACTTTTTATCAGCTTGTTCTTGAGTTAAGGCTCCTTTTTTTACTCCACCTAAAAGATGCTTTTTGTAAAGTACTCCTTTATATGAAAGAATTGCTCTAGCCGTATCTGTTGGCTGAGCACCTTTGTTAAGCCAATTAATGGCGCTATCAAAGTTAATATCTATAGTTGCAGGGTTTGAGACCGGGCTGTAAGTGCCTAATTTTTCAATGTACTTCCCATCCCGTGGGGCTCTACTGTCCGCAACTACAATGTGAAAGAAAGCAGCTTTCTTCTTTCCGTGACGTTGTAGTCTAATTTTTGCAGGCATAAATTTTAATTTAAATTGTTAAAAGGGCGGCAAAGATGATGTTTTTTTTCCTTATTGGGAAATATTTTGTTGATTTTTTGAAGGGTATAGCCCAAGATAATTATAAATTCCAGTTGAATAAAGGTTATAATCATACTTTTCTATATACTCATTAGGTTTGTAAAAAGGATTTAAAGCCTTTGACAAAAGTGTATAAAAGCCCTTTTTATGATTAATTTCAAATGAATTATAAATAGGATTTCCAGAAGTTTTTAAACCTAATTGACCAACTAGGTTATTGTAGGATTTTACATTTATATATACCGTACATAGCGGGTCGGTATAAACTGCATCAAACTCATTGTCTTTGAAAATAATATACTTGTGAAATTGCTCATATTCAGGACGATTAAGCATAACTATGTATTCAAACTTATCGTATTTTTTGAAATATTGCCATAGAGTTATTCCATCATTTACTAATACATCAGGTTGATGATAACAATTTAAGACATTATCAAACATTTGCTGATTAAAGACATCTAAGTCTCTTAAATCAATATAAGTCTTAAATTCAGGTTGGAGTTTCCAAAGTAAGTAGGATGACACCATGTAATCTGTAAAGGCTTTTCCTTTTATATTGTTCGACTGAATAAATTCTGCTGCATTAATGGGATTTTTTGAATAATCTATTTCCCAACCATATCGCTCATTTGGGTAAAACACTTCATAAAATTTATTGGAAACAATTAATAAATAAATTATACTAAATAATGAGGCAACGACATAGCCTATCTTTTTGTTAAGGACTTTACTATTAATAAAAGACTTATAAAGTAAAGGAGAAGCAGCTATTAAAAACAAAGGAATATTTCGTTCAGATTTAAGACTTAAATAATAGAAAGCGAAAAATGATAGAATTAGGAAAAGGTTGCCGGCATTATGATGAATTACCTTCTTAAAATTTAATGAGAAAATTTTAAAAAAATGATATTTTATCATCACAAATAAAAATACTGACAAAGCTATGGAGGCATGTAGTTTCCAGTATGATTTATTTGTAAATGAAAGTAATTCTGTAGTATAATTATTCTCACTTAGTTGAGAAAATATTTCAAGCGGTTGGCTTATCATCTTAAATCCTAGTGGATGAATAGCAACTGCAAATATTGAAGCTAAAAAAACAGACAGTGGACTTTTGACACTCATTTTAGCCTTATTTAGTTTAGTTTCAAGAAAAATACTAAGCAAAAAAATTAACTGTATTGCTATACCTATACCATACCCCTCATGAAAATTAGCCCATATTAACTGCAGTGGAATTAAGGCAAATATCAACCTGTCATTTTTATAATAATGCCTTACTAAGATAAAGAAGTAAACAGCGGTAAAAAGGTGACTAAACATCTCTGGTCTCGTGTTAAATCGAAAGGCAGATCCAATAAGTAGAATTAACATTGTAATTAATTCTGCATACAAATTATATGAAAATTGCCTAAATGCTTTTATTAAGAAAAACAGAATAAGAAAAACCACTATTATTTGTAAAAAAATAAGTGCTTCTATTCCACCTAGCTTTGTAAATATGGCAAAAACAACTTCACTCCCCCACTTTACATTATTCCAAGGTTCGCCATCAAAAGTAAAAGAGAAAATATCTGTAGTAGGAACTTTTCCATTCTCCAACATCCATTCTCCTGCCCTAATTTGCCAAAAAATATCCGGCTCATTAATATTCTTAATACACAGAACAAGAGCTACTAAAAATAATCCGATTAATAAATAATTACTTCTTTTCAAGCTTAATATCATTAAAGTATTGAAGCGCCAATTCATAAGACTTTAAACCCAATCCGGCTATTACTCCAACACAGTTTTTTGACAATAAAGAAATGTGACGAAACTCTTCACGAGCATATATATTTGAGATATGTACTTCTAAAACAGGAGATTGAATAGAAGATATAGCATCAGCAATACTAACAGAAGTGTGGCTATAACCTCCGGCATTTATTATAATTCCCTCAAATGAAAATCCCACTTCATGAAGTTTATCAATTATTTCACCTTCAATATTACTTTGAAAATATTCAATTGATAAATCAGGGAAACTTTTGCGAAGTTCGTTTAGATATGTATCAAAATCTTTCGAACCATAGATGTCGGTTTGTCGTTTACCTAACAAATTCAGGTTTGGTCCATTGATAATTATATACTTCATAAGTTAAGACAAAGCACAAATTTATACTTTTGTGAGGAATGACATGGGATATATATATAAAAGGGTTTCTTTCCTATCTTAAGTTAGAGAGGTCACTATCAAAAAACTCAATAGATGCTTATAAAAATGACATTAAAAAACTTGTTGAATATTTGAAGGAACAAAAAATTGAAGTCTCCCCTGAAAAAATAACTCAAAAGAATTTAATTGGTTTTATTGAAAGTTATTCAGACAAAGGTTTAAGCGCTAGGTCTCAAGCCAGATGTTTAAGCGGAATTAAAACCTTTTTTAAGTATTTGCTGTTAGAAGATGTTATTAAAGAAAGTCCGGCAGAATTACTTGAAACGCCAAAAATTGGAAGAAAATTACCTGAAGTACTAAGTATAGATGAAATTGACGAAATCCAAAAAGCTATTGATTTGAGTAAGTTTGACGGACACAGAAATAAGTCAATAATAGAAACTCTTTACTCTTGTGGCCTGAGAGTGTCTGAGTTAATCGATTTAAGGATTTCAAATCTTTATTTTAATGAAGGTTATATTAGAGTTATTGGAAAGGGAAATAAAGAAAGGCTCGTTCCGCTTAGCAAAAAGGCCGAGAAAGAAATGAAGCTTTATATTTCCAGCACTAGAACTCATCAAGACATCAATAAAGGTCATGAAGACTTTTTATACCTTAATAGAAACGGAAGAAAACTAACTAGAGTGATGATTTTTACAATCGTAAAAAAACTTGTAGAAAAAGCAGGGATTCAAAAAAGCATCTCACCTCACTCCTTTCGACACTCATTTGCTTCTCATTTAGTTGCAGGCGGAGCAGACTTAAGAGCTGTTCAGGAGATGTTAGGGCATGAATCCATTTTAACTACAGAAATATACACACACCTTGAAAATCAATTTTTAAAGGATAATATTTTGAAGTTTCATCCAAGAAATAAATAATATTGTATCTTTCAAACAATGTTTCAATACTCTTGAGAAATCTAATTGCATATAAACTTATTTTTTTACTGCTGTTTGTCATTAGCTCTAAAATAGTTTTAGCCAATGAATATGATGAGATAAAAACTATAAATTGTGAAGCAGAATTTTACTGGAAAGAACTATTAAGCCCGGAAAATATAGATTCGAGTAAAGCCAGTTCAATTAAAGTTAACATCCCAAGTTCATGGACTAACTATACATTACCAAGCGGTGAAAAACCAAAAAAAGAAGGATACGGCACTTATCGTTTTTGGATTGAAACAGATGAAGAAAATCAAAGTTTGGTTATTCCAAAGTTGTGGTCTGCCAGTAAAGTATGGGTGAATGGAGAGTTAGTTAGTAAAAGAGGGGAAATCAGTCAAACTGAAAATACAAAGCCTATGATGGTGGAAGATTTAGTTGCCCTTTCAAAATCTTCTAAATATGAGGTAATAGTGCAGATTTCCAATGAAGTTTTATTTAATGGAGGCATTGTAAAACCTTTTAAAATAGGCTTTACCGGTTCAATTCTCAAAAAAGAAAAAGTAAATAATATTAAAGAGTTATTATGGATTGGGGCTATTTTGATAATGAGTTTTTATCACTTTATCATATTCTTTTTTAGAAGAAGTAATAAACCCGCTCTGTTTTTTGGAATATTCTGTTTATTAATTGTACTAAAGTTAATCTCCTTTGGCGAAAACTACATCTATCAGTACTTAAAGCTTGAAGCCGGGTTATCCTTTAATTGGCAAAGTAAAATCTATTACCTATCTAGCTTTATGCTTTTTCCAATAGGTTTACTTTACATAAAGTCGCTTTATGTTGAAAACAGCAAAAATGCGATTATCAAATGGTTTAGTATTATTTCATTTGCATACGGTATTTTTATACTATTGACCAATGTAATGCTATTTACTAGTACACTTAGGTACTTTCAAATAGTAATTGCCTTAGGAATTATCTACATTATTTACTTACTATTTAAAGCAAGTAGAAATCGAAAAACAGAAGCCTACGCACAATTATTTGGGATTTTTGCAATGCTGTTTGCTAGTGCAAATGATATTCTTCATTCAACTAATATCAAACTTACTCCATACGGAGAAATTATTCCTATAGCATTTGCCCTATTTTTATTAATGCAAATTTATATAGTCGCAAAAAGGTTTACCAATGCCTTTAAAGAAGTAGAAGACCTATCAAAAAACTTGGAACTAAAAGTTCAGTTAAGAACCCAAGAAATTGAAAAGCAAAAAGAACAGCTTGCTGAAAAAAACACAGAAATTGTCGATAGTATTACTTACGCCAAACGCCTTCAAGATGCTATTCTACCCTCCGATACTGCCTGGAAAGAAAAGCTACCCAACAGCTTTATTCTTTACAAACCAAAAGATATAGTAGCCGGAGATTTTTACTGGATGAAGGAAGTTAATGAAAACATACTATTTGCCGCTGCAGATTGTACCGGACATGGTGTTCCGGGAGCAATGGTAAGCATGGTATGTAGCAATGCACTAAATAGAGTAATAGACGAGTATAATGTTTCATCTCCCTCAAAAATTTTAGATAAAACAACAGAGTTAGTAGTGGACACTTTTGCTAAAAGTGATAAAAACGTAAGAGATGGAATGGATGTTTCCCTTTGTAACTTTAACCCAAACACACTAGAATTAAGCTGGGCGGGTGCCAACAATCCCTTAATTTTAATTCGAAACGGAGAGTTAATTGAATATAAAGCCGACAAACAACCTGTTGGTTATTTTTCGGAAAAGAATGATTTTACTAATCACAAAATACAACTACAACTAGGTGATATTATTTATTTATACAGTGATGGATTTGCCGACCAGTTCGGAGGCGAAAAAGGAAAAAAATATAAAACCGGAAGGTTTAAAGAGTACTTAGTAAGTATATCGAGCAAAGAAATCGAAACTCAAAAAGAACTATTGGAAGAAGAATTTAATAACTGGAAAGCCTCACTCGAACAACTTGACGATGTTTGTGTAATTGGGGTTAGGATATAAAAAAAGGCCACCTAAGTGACCTCATTTATATACTATCTAAACAAGTTTTATTTTCTTGTTTTAATGGCAAGTTTAACACCGCCATTTCCCTCTCTAGAATTCAATGATTTAACTAAGGCTTGAACACATTGCATTTCCTCATCAGTTAAATCGCCCTTAATTTTAACCTTAGTAATTTCTTTCACATTATCAGCCACTCCACCTGCATCACCATAACTAACGCCATCAGTTACTTCTAAAAAATCATCTACCGGACCCGAAGATATTATTGAACCATCACTATCTTGAATTATTTGAGATGACTGATAATCAGCACCTATTTCTTTTATCACTCCTGTTGCCATAAATTTTTTATTTTTAGGGGGTTAATATTTACAATTATAATTAATTCTCTTGAATAGGAAAATATTTTTTTTGCTAGTAGTGTTAGTTGCTTTTTTAGGCAGTTACAATAACACCTATTCAAACCCTAGTTATACAGAGGATTCTATAAAAGGTTATAGTTTTTATAATAAATATGATTCCCTTTTTTATTCTGAACCCTCAAAAGCATTTGAATATTTAAATAAAGCAAAAAAAATTGCGATTAAAAGCAATAATTATAAACTACTATTGGACTGTAGACTAGAAGAGTTTTACACCTACATTTCTAGTAACAACAATAAAGGTGCTTTAGAAATTCTACACGAATGTACCAGCTTAGCAAAAAAGCTAAAAGATAACTTGGCTATGGCAGATATTTATAACAAAACTGGTTCTGTCTATACAAACATAAGGCTTTACGATAAAGCACTTGAAAATTTTAAAAAGGCATACAATATATATAACCTTTTGGGAGATAAAAATGGTTTATCGAATACTGTAAACAACATAGGAGTGGTCTATTACTCTAAAGGTGATGTTGTCGAAGCATATAAATATATGGAGAAGTCATTGCAGTTTTGTAAAATATTGAATGATAAAAAAAGTGTTGCAGCTTCATTAGCTAATGTAGCGGCATTGATGCTACAGAAAGGTATGGTTTACAATCCAATAAAAGCAAAAAGCTATCTAATCGAATCAGAAAAAATTTGTCAAGAGATTAAAAACTACGAGCAATTAGCATATACTCAAAATAGTTTAGGTGAATTTTATAAAACAATGAATAAAAATAATGATGCCCTTCATTATTTTCAGAAAAGTTATTTGGGTTGTGATTCATTAAATTTGATTGACACAAAAATTCTTTGTCTCAAAAACATTTCTGACACTTATGTTAAACTAAATGACTTTGAAAAAGCTTTCAATTATTTTGAGAAAGCAACACATATTGAAGACAGTATTTTTAGTATAGAGAATACAAAAGTAATTGCTGAACTTGAAACCAAATACCAGAGTGCTGAAAAAGAAAAAGAAAACGAGCTCTTAAAGAAAAATAATGAAATTCACGAACTAGAAATCCAAAAGCAAACTGCTAATATATCTAAGCAGCGTACTATTATATTCATAAGTATAATCATGGTTTTCGTTCTTTTAGGTTTCTCCTTCATACTAATTAAAAACATTAGAGAAAAGCAAAGGAAAAACAAACAAATAAACGATCAGAAAGCTCAAATCGAAGATCAGCATAAGCTTTTAGCTCAAAAAAATAAAGATACCATTGATAGTATTATTTATGCAAAAAGAATACAGGATGCTTTACTTAAAGGAGAAAGTATTGCATCAAAAAAATTACCGGATCACTTCATTTATTTTCAGCCGAAAGACATTGTTTCAGGAGACTTTCATTGGATTTATGAGCAAGAAAATTACTGGTATGTTGCTGCTGTTGACTGTACAGGACACGGTGTTCCGGGTGCTTTTTTAACTATGCTGGGAACAGCTTATTTAAATGAAATCTGTAGCAACTATAAAAATATCACCCCTGCTGATGTTTTAAATAAATTGAGAGAAAAAATAATTCATGAACTCAACCAAGACGGAAAAAAAACAGATACCAAAGATGGTATGGACATTTCTCTGGCCAGAATTAATTTAACTGATTACTCTATTGATTGGGCAGGTGCCAACAATCCAATTTACTATTTCCACAACAATGAATTGAATGTAATTAAAGCGGATAAACAACCCATAGGCTATGTAGAAAACAGCTCACCTTTTACCAATCACACCATCCAACTTAACAAGGGCGATTCTATTTACTTGTTTACTGATGGCTATGCCGATCAGTTTGGTGGACCAAAAGGGAAAAAATTTAAGTATTCTCAACTTAAAGAAAAGATTATAGCGTTTCAAAACAAACCTATGAAAGAGCAAAAGCAAGTTTTAGAAAAAGTCTTTAATGAATGGAAAGGAGACCTAGAACAAATAGATGATGTATGTATAATAGGTATAAAACTCACCTAACTAATGATAAAAAGATTAAATGCTATATTGTTTTTAATAACCATTTGTTTATCTGCAAGTGTTTTTTCTCAATCTTCTCAAAAGAAATTAGATAGCTTAATTGCATCTATCCAAACTATTAAAAATGACACCCACAAAGTTAATGTTTTAAATAAAATTGCTTGGGACATTAGCTACAACAGCTTTGAAAAAGGGATAGATTACTGCTATAAAGCAATCATAATTGCAAAGAAGATAAATTACGAAAAAGGACTGTCCAAAGCATATAATACACTTGCTACTATCTATACCGATCTTGGTATGAGTAATGAAGCCATAAAATATCATGAAATGGCCTTGAAAATATCAAAAAGACTAAACCTTAAAAGCGGCATAGCCAGTACTTATGCAAATATTGGAATCATTTACGGAAATCAAAATAATAATGAACTGGCAAAAAGTTATTTTTTACATTCTAATAAAATATTCAATGATTTGAATGATATTGACGCTATTGTAAAAACATATCTTGCTTTAAATCAAACATACAGAGAGTTAGGAATGATTGATAGTAGCAGATACTATTTAGAAAAAGGATTTGAAGAAGCAAAAAAAATACCCAAAAACAAACACCTTTATGCCTATTTGCTTCTGGAAAAAGCAAAAATGGCAATACGAGAAGAAAACTATGCGTACGCTATACTACAAATTAAAGCCGCAGAAGAAATTTACAAAGAGATTAACAGCAATTATGACATATTTGATGTTTACAATACTTACGGAGACCTTTACAAAGCTCAGGAAAAATATAATCTGGCCATTAACTTTTACAATAAATGCCTTGAATACTCAAAATATAGTCAACTAACAGGAGTTGCAAATGTGTTTAATAAGTTAGCTGAATGCTACAATAAAACCGGAAATTATAAAGAAGCTTATAAACTTCATGTAAATTATCAGGCCCTAAAAGATTCTATTGTTTCCGACAGAAGTAAAAACCAGCTAATGGTTATGGAGATGCAGTTTAAAAATGAAAAAACTCAACTTGAACTTGAAAATTTAAAAAACCTTAATCAACTTCAAAGTGCGGAAATTCAAAAGCAAAACACCCAGAAAATTGCATTAGGCATAGGCTTACTTCTTATGTTGGCAATGGTGTTTTTTATATTTAGAGGATATAACCAAAAGAAAAAAGCCAATGAATTAATCACCTTTCAAAAACAAGAGGTAGAAAAGCAAAAGACCATTGTAGAAGAAAAAAACAAAGAGATTTTAGATAGCATTGCTTATGCTAAGCGTTTACAAGATGCCATCCTCCCTCCTTCTGAAGTAATCAACTCAACTTTTAATAACTCATTAATCTTTTATCAGCCAAAAGATATAGTTGCAGGTGATTTTTACTGGATGCAAAAAGCAAAGGATGAAGTTTTATTTGCCGTAGCCGATTGCACCGGACATGGTGTTCCAGGTGCTATGGTAAGTATTGTTTGTAGTAATGCACTTAACAGAAGCGTAAAAGAATTTAACATTACACAACCCGCTCAAATTCTTAATAAAGTAAGTGAGTTGGTAGAAGAAAACTTTTCTACCAATGAAAGTAATGTGCAAGACGGAATGGACATTTCCTTGTGTAAATTAAACTTTCAAACCCTGTCACTTGAATACGCAGGTGCTCAAAATCCTTTGTGGATTATCCGAAATAATGAGCTAATAGAATACAAAGCAGACAAACAACCCATAGGAAAATATGCCGATAGAAAACCTTTCACCAATCACACTATTCAGCTTGAAAAGAACGACACGCTATTTCTTTTCTCTGACGGATATGCCGATCAATTTGGTGGTGATAACGGTAAAAAGCTAAAGACAAGTAACCTCAAGAAAATTCTTTGTTCAATTCAAGAAGTAGATATGGAGAAGCAACTGGAGTTTATTAAAATGAACTTTGAAAGATGGAAAGGCAACATAGAACAAGTAGATGATGTCTGTATTATGGGTATTAAAGTTTAAATCACCTACCCACAAACTCAATCGTTTTTTCAATCATATTGCCGTCTTCATCCACTAATGTAAGTTTATGAAAGCCCTCCGTAGTAAGGATTTCTTTTTGATGTAAACGCTTGGTAGTACCTAAGTAATCTTCATCTAAATACCAGTAAATTTGAGCTTCCGTTCTTCGGTGAGCTACTTCAAAAACAGATTTACTCAACGAACCGTCCAGGTTTTTAGGAACAAACAACTTCAAGCCTTCTTTCGGATAAATCATCTCCATCATTTTTTCTAAAGCACCCGCACAATTAGGATGAATAGGTGGTAAACTCTTATAATCGGGATTTTTGGTTTTATAATACCACTCCTGAATGGGTGGCAACACAAACCAACTTTGCTCATTCATTTCATCAATGCTGTAACAATTACTATTTACTCGGTAATTCCCTGTGTTATCCAAATGAATTTTTTTGTGAAACGTACACACCGGAAAATTCATTCCCATAATGGTTGTTTTAATGTACTTCGTTTGCGGACAACTTAATGAAACCCGATAACCGCTCACCGCACAAGTAGCTATGGTTTTTAATTCCTTTTCAGGTTCGCTGAACCAGGTTGTTTCGGGTAAATAATTAAACGCATTAAATAAAATAGGAGCTGCCACTTGGATTCCTGTAAGTCCGGGTCTCCCCTCACCGTCTGCATTTCCAGCCCAAACGCCCACTACATATTCGGGTGTAACACCAATCGCCCAGGCATCACGCTGACCAAAGCTGGTTCCCGTTTTCCATGCAATGGTTCTGCTGGATTCAAACACCTTCCAGGCACCTTCTTCATTTGGTCGGTTTACTCCCGTCAATACATCAAAGGTTTGATAGATGCTACCCTTAGAAAAACTGGGCAGCAATTTTTCCTCTTGCGTTTGATTAGCTTCATATTGAATAGATGTAATGGATTGTCCGTTGAGTTTCTGTGCCATGAAGTAATAGCCTCTGCATAATTCCCAGAGCGAAGATTCGGCTCCGCCCAAAATCAATGATAATCCGTAATGATTCGCCCCTTTGTTAATGGATTTTAATTCCAATTCGTTTAGGTTTTTAGAAAATTGCTGAATACCGTAATCCTGCAACATTTTAACAGCAGGTATGTTTAACGAACGAGTAAGCGCATTGCTGGCAGGCACTGCACCGTCATAACTTCTGTCAAAATTTTGAGGCGCATAACCCGAAATACGGGTAGGAATATCTTCTACCAAGGCATTGGGCAAAATCATTCCTTCCTCCAGCATAGAAGCAAACAAAAACGGCTTTAGCGTACTTCCCGTACTACGTTTAGAGGTAATAATATCTACTTTGCTTCCGCTTTCTTCTTCTGGGCAATTGGTATTTCCCACATACGCTAACACCTTTCCGCTTTTTACATCCAGCACCAGAATAGCTGCATTGTGTACTTCGTTTTGCGCCAGACTGGTATGATATCGGTCCACCAACTCATTCAGTTTTTCCTGTAACGAAAGCTGAATGGTAGCATTTACCCGCTGTCCCTCTTTGCCTTCAGCAGCCAGTCGGTCTAGTAAATGAGGTGTAATTAGTGGTAACGGAAACGGCTTGTTGGGCAGCGGCTCAGCCTTTGCCAGCATGCAATCTTCTTCCGTCAACACTCCGTTTTGTTGTAATTTATCTAGTAAACGATTGCGCTTGTCCATTAGTTTTTCCTGATTCTTACCCGGATAAATTAATGAAGGAGCATTAGGCAACACCGCCAGCGTAGCCACTTCTCCCCATGAAAGCAAATGAGCAGAACGGCCGTAATACCGCCATGAGGCCGCTTCAAGTCCTACCACATTTCCGCCAAAAGGCGCATGCGAAGCATACAGATTTAAAATTTCTTTTTTGCTATAACTCAACTCTAGTCGAGTAGCTAAAATTACCTCAATCAGTTTTTCCCAATAGCTTCTCTCCTGCCCTTTGCGCGACAAACGAATGAGCTGCATGGTAATGGTGCTGCCACCGCTTATAATATCATCGGAAGAAAGGTTTTGACGCAAGGCACGAAACAAAGAAACAGGATTAACCCCCAGATGATAATGAAAATACTCATCTTCAAAATACCTGACGGCTGTAGCATATTTACTGGGAATAGAATCCGATTCAGGGAAACGCCATTGCCCGTCTGTGGCTATTTTGGCAGCCAGTAAATGTCCTTGGTTGTCTTCTAAAATAGTAGAGGTAGGGTCGCTGAATAGCTTACTGGGTAAAGAAAACCAAAACCAGGCAAACAATACCAAAAATACCGCCCAGTAATACTTGCGCTTGCCTTTTATAAATATGTTGCTTAGTTTTTGTTTCAACAAAATGGCTTAATGCCATAAAAGTAATGGTTTATGTGGATTGATGAGATGATTATTTAATTAGATAATGTGATAATGATATAAGTTAATAGGTTAACAAGTTAAATAGTTAACAAAGAAAATATTCGTCATGCAATCTGTCATCCTGAGCATTTGAGATTAAGAGGAGAAAGCAACGCTTTCGGATGTGGTTTTTATGGAAGTATCATAACAAAAGAAGAAAGCAAAGCTTTCGGTTTTATTGCTTAGCGAAGTATGATAAAGTGATTACTTATTTTTATTTTTACAACATATAGAAAGCTTCAAAGAAAAAAGCTGTTTTATGAAAAAAGGGTTAGCTTTATTTGTCTGTGTTCTAGTTTATCAATCTTGTATAAGCCAAAAAATTAAAAAGGATGATTTAGGAGTTGCAATAGAGTCTGTTTTTAGACAACAATTAAATGATAGTGCTTTGGTTTTCTTAGTTGACAGTTTTATGCCCTCTTCAGAAAGCATAACCTTTAACGAAAAATTTTTAAATACATACAAAGAGTTTAGTAAGACAAAAATTGAGTATTTAGCTTCTCAACAAACAAATAATCTCTCGCCTTTTTTAGTTATTAGAGTTGTCGACATAAATTTAATGCTTCTTGAAGAAGTTGATGAGATCTATGAAGCAGATGGCTGGACAGGACTACTAGAGTTTTACCCCACAGGATACTATTTTATATCCAAACCAATTTTTAGTAAAAGAAAAAAATACTTTTTAATTAAAATAGACTATAAATGTGGTCCATTATGTGGCTCAATAAAAACGGTTATATATAAACGTAAAAGAAAAGAGCATTATATTGAACATAAGATAATTAATATGGCTCGAAGGTAATATGTAATTAATTGTTGCTCATACTTCGACTCCGCTCAGTATGACGAACTATAATTAAAGATTCACCAACTTGTTACAAAGATTTACGAACCTGAATTAAAGATTTAGGTTCCTAAGAAGAACAAATACGTTCCTGTTTGTTGAATTTAAGTACCTGTGAAGAGGAAATAAGTACCTGTTTGTTACATTTAGGTTCCTCAGAAGAGCAAAGAGGTTCCTATTTGTTACAATTAGGTACCTCAGAAGAACAAAAAGGTTCCTTTTTGTTACAAATAAGTACCTGAGAAGAGCAATTAGGTTCCTAAAACCTTTGCCGAAGTACCTGTTTGTTGCTAATAGGTAGGTAAAAATGACAGAAAAGCACCTATTTTAAGGGATAACTGTTAAAAAAACCTTAAAATGACTGACAAAATGACAAAACAGCACTTAAAAAGAGTCTCGCAGCAATGCGGGACTTTTTTTGTTGTATGAATACAACTTATTACTATTTTTACCTCATAAGTAACTGATAAAAGCATATTTATGAAATAGTTAGCAAATAAAATCCCTATCACAAAAAGAACTTGAAAAAACAAAATCAAATATCATTAATTAACAACGACAAAATTGAACTTCATTATTGGTTTAAGGACGATACCCATTTAATGGACGCATTCGTACAAAACAAATGTGAATATGAATTACTTGGTATTATAAAAGAAATTTCGGTTGCTTTTAACATTGATATAAGCATTGAAACTGAACCAATTGGCGAAGGTGGTTTAAGAAGATGGTTTAGAGTAACTACAAAAGAAGAAAACAAAAAAGCAATAATTACAACAGCAATATTGACAGCTATCTTAACTACAGTGCTTACTACACCACTTCAAAAAACAATTGAACACGTAATTGACAAAGCTTTTGAAGACACCGAAAAAAACCTCCTTGAAAAGGAAAAAATTAAATTAGAAATCGAAAAATTAGGGCTTGAAAAAGAAGTCTTAAAGCAAGAACTTACATTAAATGCTCAAAAAATTGATAACAATAATGTTATCAAAAAGAAAAAATCAAATTTCTATGAAGCACTAGAAAACTACCCAAAGATTGACAAAGTAACATTTGTGCTTATTGACGAAAATAGCAATGAAATTAAAGATGGGAAAAATGTTTTAAAACAAGAATTCAAAACATTCATTCTTGTTACAAATGATTTAGAGCCCGTGCCAATTGACAATGTTGAAATTGAAATCATCTCTCCTGTACTAAAAAAAGGGAAATATAAGTGGATGGGGCTATATAATGGTCAACCCACACTTTTCTCAATGAAATCAAAAGAATTTAAACAATCTGTTCAAAATGGTGAAGTTCAATTCAAAAATGGAACAACTATAGATTGTGCGATTGAAGTTAAGAAAAAAATTGATAATGAAGGAATCGAAAAAATTACAGGAATTGATGTTATTAGAGTAAATTCCTACTATGAAAATGAAACTAGGGTAGAAACAGCTGAAGGAAAAAGACATAGAAAAGAAAAAGAAGCAGACAAAGCTCAATTAAAGCTTTTTGCAAGAAAAGAAGACGAAGAAGAAAACAATAAAAAGATACCAAAGTGATAGAATTTGAACCCCTTCTCCCGCAAGCTTCCGCTTGTGAGGCAGCAATATTATTTATTGATTATACTAAACATTGGATAACTTCGTATATACCGCAGTTGTTGACATTTTATTTAGGCAACTACATAACTTGGTAAATTAATAAACTTGTTGACGAATGAAAAAAGTATTTTCAAAATTAACCATCTTTTCGGCAGTTCTTCTTTTAACATTAACACAGTGTAAGAAAGATAATTGCCAGGAGCATCAAAAAATTCCATGCAATTTAATTGACCTTTCAAATGAGTATCATCCGGTTTGCGGTTGTGATGGAAAGACATATCAAAACGCTGGACATGCACAATGTGTTGGCGGGATAACAAAATACCGAGAAGGAAAATGTAAATAAAAGCCAGCTTCCGCTTGTGAGAAGTACTACTCATGCCTGCACATTCACTTCATTCAGTATAAACTCCGGCAGGCATCCAGCTATCTTAAATTATTTTTTCTAGATTCCGCATCATCATGCCTGAGGCAGACAGGAGTGCGGAATGACGTCTCGTTTAATTAATCTAATCTAATAAGATTTTGTTGGTGATTTCCATATAGGGTCATCGAACCATTTCTCAGGAATTCCTGAGGATAGCTTAGGCTTAATAGGAGATAACTTAAACAATTCTATGAGTTGATTCTTAAAGTTTGATGCAGGCGTAATAGTGTTTAACAAGTATTTAATAATAAATAAAATTGAATATAGCCTGTCATTATTAAATGGTACTGTCGCTAATGGAATTTTTGGAAACTTTGCTTTAACCCCCAATTCTCTATTCCATAGTCTTGAGTGATGCGCACAAGTATTTCTTATAACATTAATAGTTAAAAACCAGGAGAGAAATATTTTGTAATGTAAGTTATATTCAGAAGAAATAGCTTTTTTATCTTCATTAGGTAAAGCATTAAATATATTATATATCTGTCCAAAACTTAGCAATTCAAAAGTCATCCATGATGGCGGAAGTTTAGGAAAAGTATATTTTTTCTTATAGTGTTTTATAAATAATTCATTAGAACCTTTAACCAGCTTCTCAACCTCAGACATTAGTTTTTTATGGTCATACCAGTCGGCAAAAAGTTTTTTATCTGTATACCAGTGCGAACCATACTTAGTTGACATATGATTCATTATTGATGAACGAAATGCTATTTCAATCTTTTCTATCTTATCGAAAATGAGTATTCTTAATTCTCTGTCAAAGATATAAAGGTTCAGTACCTTATTAAAACTTGCATTTTCCTTAAAACTATCGTTTGGATCACCCTTAATCTTAAATGGAATACAATAAGAACTTAATCTGTAATAGCCAATTCTTCTTAAGTAGTGTAAGGCTCGATTTTCATTCTCAATTATAAGCCCTCTTGACTTTAACAAATCAAGTTGCTCTTCAACTGTTAAAGGAGTTTTTGTGAACTTCATATAAAAAAAAGACTCGCCACAGTGTGCATTGTAAAGAGGCAGGGCGAGTTTGTTGACGCAAAGATATGAAAAAAAGATTAAAATAAATTAAAAAACATTTTCCACTCTCTCGCAAGCGTCAGCTGTGATAAAATAGATTAGCTTCGCTGAACTTACGTTTCCTGCCTTCGCAGGAATGACGTAAACTTTAAGTAATGAGGTTTCTTTTTAGAGTAATGCAATATGATTTTGCTAACCAATTACTAATTAACTAATCACCATTTAACTATCGTCACCCTCTTAATCTCCCTCAAGGGAGAAAAGCTCTCTTTAACTTTATGAACTTTATTCTTTCTAAAACACTATTGCCTTTAGGCTGGTTAACTAGTGGCTATCATGCTTTCTCCTCTTAATCTCATGCTTCGACTCCGCTCAGCATGACGTCCCAGGGTGACATCAAGCACTAATTAGCAGAAAGCTCTCCTCCTGCTTGTATTACTTTTACCCACTTGCCTGCTTTTTTGGCGTTTATTTCATGGTCGTACATGGCTTCGCAATACACCGTTGGCAGATAAAACTCACCCAAATAGCTAGCATTTAGCAATATTCTAAAGGTTTTAGATTTGTTTCGGTCTATATCAAAATAGGTATATACTCTGTCGTCTCTAAAGTCTTCGTAATCGGGTTTGTCTTTCAGCTTAGTAGATTCGTTCACGTCCATTCTGGTGTTGCGTATTTCCCAACCGGAAGGGAAAATCTGCGTCAGCGCCATTTCTTTGTAGTGGCCTCTTACACCAGGGTTGGCAATGGTAACTTCGGCAATAAAGTCGGTTCCTTGCTCTATGATGGCAGGGTCTATCGTCATGCCGTCCATATTCATATACTTTACCGAAAGTTTTAAATCGTTTTCGCTGCTGCTTTGGTCGCCCACTAACGGAATACCATCTAACTGTATTTGTACAAACAGCTTTTTGCTGCCGTTATTGGTAATACTTAGGTTACCACTGGCACTGTTGGCAAAGCTTAGCTTGGTTTGTTTAATAGGTGTGGTAGAGCTAATGCTTTCAGATTTTCCGTTGAGCACAATGTTGTACTTTAAATCTGATTTTCCGCTACCGCCAATAAACTTGGTTATCGCTAATAAAGCGTAAGCGGTAGTTTGCGTGCTGTACCAGTTTCTAGAAGCCATTGTTTTGGCAATGTTGTCAAACACTTTTTTGCCTCTTACATTGTCTTTCATTAACGCCAATACTTCTAATATCATGGCTTCATCTCGACTAGAGCTACCGTAAGTGTAAGAAAGTTCTTTGTAATTTTCTACAGTAGTTTCTATGCTGCTTACCATTGCTTTGGCTACTTCCGTCTTACCTGCTAACATATAAGCACCCGCTAAACGCCACTTAGCCGCCACCGAAAGATTAGAAGTTTGCTTCATCCTGTTCATGGCACCCATAGCAGGTTGTTTAGCTAAAGCTAATGTGTAAAGCCTGTATGCTTGTACTAATTCGCCATTGTAGTAGCTTCTGTTACTGCTTGCACTGGCAGACCAACCGTTGGCTTGCTGCTTTTGGAATTTTATCCAGTTATCTAAAAAGCCGGCAGGCAAGGCATAGCCTTTTTCTTTGGCTTCCAGCATAAAGTGTCCGGCATAGTTGGTTCCCCACTCAGAGGCTTCGGCATACGCACCCGGCCAGTATGCCATACCGCCATTACTCAACTGGAAGGTTTTTAATCGGTTGATACCTTCCGTAACATTCGATTGAATTTTGGCTTTTTGCTCAGCGCTTAAATCCAATACATCTGCTAAATACAATTGCGGGAACACCGATGAAGTGGTTTGCTCCACACATCCGTGAGGGTATTGTATTAAGTATTTCAGTCTGCTTTCTAAATTCAACGGTGGAATCATAGAAACTTCCACTACCCCATTGTTGGTTCCTGCCATACCTACGGCAGCATAATCAGACGTCCAGGTTTGTCCCGGCTCAACAACTGCTTCAATGTATTCATTCACTCTTGGGTTAGGCACTCTCACCGCCAATTCAATTTCATGGGTAGCGGTTTTGTTTCCGCTTTTTACGGTAACTTTTACTTTTCCTTTGCCAATTTTTTCGGCTACTTTTAAATCAAAGTTGACTACCTTGTCTCCTTCTTCATCAAACGAAATGGTTTGTGTGCTTCCGTTTTCTACTTTAAACAAGCTATTGGTTTGCACTTGTACTTGCACATTTTTCACGGATTTATCCATGGCAAACACTGTAACAGGAAGTTTTACTAATTCGGTTGGACCAACTACTCTTGGTAATGTAGCCAATACCATTAACGGCTTTTTCACAGGTGTTGTTTTCTCGGCAGAGCCGTAAGCACCTTCATAACCTGCCACTACCATTGTACGCACAGAACCAACATAGTTCGGCATGATGAATTTGTGGGTATTGTTTTCACCTGCTTCTACTGTAAACGGCCCCATGAATTTTACCACAGGTTTAAAGCGGTTTACTTTACTTGCATCATTAGGGTTAGCGGATTCGTCACCACCCAGTGCCAACAAGCCAGCCATTTCACCTGAATAAGCACCCAATACATATTTATACATATCCCAAGTTTTTACGCCTAATGCTTCTTTTGCATAGAAGTGCGACCAAGGGTCAGGAGTTTTAAATCGGGTTAAGTCTAACAAGCCTTCATCTACCACCGCAACGGTGTAGGTCATTTTTTTGCCTTTGGCTTCTTTTACATTAATGACTACTTCTTTTTCAGGAGCAAGTTCTTCCGGCATATTTATCACTGGCTCAAGATGTGTGTCAGGGTCTTCTACTCCTATTCCTTGTACTCCGTACATTCTTATCGGTAAATCATTTTGAACACGAACATGCGGCTGAATAAGCGAAATGTGTACAAACACATTCGGAGCCATTTCAGGAGTAGTTTTAAATGTAAAGGTGTTGCTTACTTCATTAGGTTTTACCCAGAAGCTTTCTACCACTTTAGAACCTGATTCAATGCTTACCAATGCTCTTCCTTCTTTGAATTTAGGAAGTTCTACTTTTACTTCTTCACCTACATTGTAATTCTTTTTATCGGTAGAGAAAGTCAACATTTCAGCTCCTTCAGGATTATCTTGCCCACCACTATTCCACCAACCTTTGTAGGTTACATAGAATAACTTACCGGTGCTGTGTCCTGAAACAGGGTCAATTACACGGATTAATTTTCTACCGTATAGATTCTCCCCAAATTTAAGCTCATACATGGCTTTACCGTTCACTGTATTTACATAATCCGTCTTAATCAAATTAGCTGATTTATTGGAAACATATCTTGCCAGGTCGTCTTCATTGCTTCTTTCCCACCACCATCTCCAGCGCACATCATACACTTCTACTTTCACTCCGCTTCGGCTCACTCCTTTACCATCTTCATCTACCGTTACAATAGGAATCATATTGGTTTCATTAGAATAAATGGCACCATTCCAACCTTTGCCTTCAGGAACTTTTACTCCGGCATAACTGGTGTAAGGAGAATAATAAATGGTGAAATTATCTACACTAAAGTCTCCACCTTTTTCAAACACTCTGGTTTTGAAATTGGCTTTTAGCATACCCGGTGCGTCATCCCCAACTTTAATAGATGGAGAAAAAGATGTCATACCGCTGGCATCCGTCATACCTTGATAAATGATTTTATCTTCGGCATAAAACGATTTTGAAGGGTCATCAAAAGAATAATCTTTATAGTTTTTGAATTCGGTAACACCGCCTTTCAAACTTAACTCTACATCTGTTTTAAGGTTTTTGGCAATTGCACCGTGCAGCCATTTAGCTTGTATTTGACCTCTTCCGGTAGTAGAGGTAATTACATCACCACCAAAGTCAAGATTAATCTTCAGTCGGTTAGGTTTTACCGTTTCTACTTTTACTGTTTTAGTAAAGGATGAGCCACCCACTTTTACTTTAGCCAACCAGTTTCCGGTTTGGTCAGTTGCTAGCGTTGCCGTTCTGAAATCATAGAAACCATTTACTGATGATGTTTTAACTTTTCTTTGATAAAGCTGACTTTCGGGAGTATATAATTCAAAAACAACCGGAAGATTAGGTGGTAAACTCTTGTTTTTATCTTCTAAGATAAACGATAGATAAAGTGAATCGCCCGGTCTCCACACACCTCTTTCTCCATAAATAAATCCTTTTACTCCTTTTTTCAATTCTTGCCCGCCAATATCAAACATACTCATGGAAAGAGAAGAACCATCATCTAGTCTTAAATAGCCTCTTTGTCTTTCTTTTTTAGCAACTAATAAGAATGGTTTGTTTTTTAGCGGGATGTTTACCATTCCTTCGCCATCTGTTGACTGAGAAGCAATGAGTTGATTTTGATAATTGTATATTTCAATCGAAACACCGGACATTGGCTCGGCTGTTTTTATATCGGTAACGGCAACATTTACAAATTGTCCGTCAGCTCCTTTGGCTATAATTCCTAAATCAGAAGCAAATACGTTTTTAGTTACCGAACGTCCGCTGGCTAAATAATAAGATTTTGAGCAAGGGTTGTCTCTTTCTTCCCATTCGTAATCATCCCAATAGTAGTAATCTTCATCATCATAATAATCCCAATAATAATCATTCGGGCCATCGTATTTAGCCATTTCTCTGTCTTCGGTTTCATACTCATCCTCTACTACATCAGCATTATCACAAGGGTAAAGTGACTGAGATTGTTTAAAGCTTAGTTGAATTCTGTAAATCGCTCCGGGTTCTACTTCTATTAACTTAGCTAAGTCTAAAGAAAAAGTATTCCAGGCACCATAATCAATAGGTTTTTGACTGATTAATTGCACTTCTTTTTTGTAAACAATTCGTCCCACTCTCGTCATTTCTCTACTTCCGTCATATTGATTTACTTGAAAAAACTGCGCGACATTATCCTCAAATACTTTAATGATTTTTACATCAACTGCTTTAAGGTTAACCGCTTTAAAAGGATAGATTAGTCCGTTTGTGCTTGGAAGTATCACTCCATCACCAATGGCTTCAACGGCAGGTTTTATATTAGTGAAAGTTACTACTCGCTGAAACTTTTCCATTAAATTATAATCCAATGTATTTTTTACACCTGTCTCAACTACAATGGTGTGTTCACCTGTAAGCCTGCTGGAAGGGTAAACATGCACATCATTTCTATCAACTGATATTCGTATGTTTTCATCTGATTTGAAATAAATCAATCCTTCTAAGTTTTGATTTCTTTTTAATGGGTCAGAAAAGTGTAGAGTCAGATATTGTTCCGGTTGTTGATTAACAGTAGTGTTCATCACCATAAATTCATCTAACGCAGGAATAATAATTACTTCTTCGCCATTATCTTCAGCACCTATGTCTTCTCCGGTCCAAGAAATAACAATCTCTCCCCTTTTTTCTCCTCTGTGAATACTATCAACAGAAAACTCATGAGATTTTCCATCTTGAAAATGCTCCCAGGTAAGTTTAAGTTTTTTCCCGTTTTGAGTAGCTACCACTACCTTTTCAATGGTTTCAATATCTGCAACGTCAGCTGTTTGAAGTTTACAAAATACTTGCTGCCATTTCAATTCATCATCGTCATAAGCACGCATACCATTGAACTGAGTAAATATGGCTTGTTGCATAGTTTGAAATTGAAACTTAAATTCTTCTAAATCACTTTCTACTTTAACAATTTCACCTAATTCAAAAGTTGCGGTGTATAATTGGCCGGAAGGTAATCTGTTCTCTGGACGAAATTCTATCGTCCTGTTATCAATCCATCTAGTAGTTCCGTCAATATCAGGACTAAAGTCAAAAAGCTCATCAATTTCTTCTGAGTTCATTGTTTCTTCAGACACTTCATCCATTAAACGAATTTGAATGGTAGAGCTGTTAGAAATAATTCCGGAAGTATATCCTGAAATGTACCCGGTAAAAGCAGGATTTATTTCGATCATTTCATCATTTCCGCACCTTACAAAAATTAAGGATAGAACTATAAAAAGAAATGAAATTTTATGTTTTAAAACTTTATTTAACGACATAATGTTTGGTTTTGGATGTGTAAATATCTAATAATCAAATAAAAATAAATCTATATTTGTAACAAACTACAAAACAATAAAAATATAAAACTATGAGAAAAATCTACACTTTTTTAGGATTAATAGTGTTATTTGCTATTAATGCTGACGCTCAAATCATTTTTACTGATTTAATTCCGGATATTAAACTAACCGGTAATGTTCAAAGCAATCCCAATGGTGACACTATTGTTATTGATTTTAACAATGATAACCAACATGATTACGAGTTGGCTATGGTAAACTCCAGCGGACTTAAGTTTGCCTATATACAGTCCGGACAACCAAGCAACCCTGCAAATAATGCAATAGCTGCGGTTAATACCACTACCCCTAGGGATATTATTGCTTTAAAACCAAATGACACTATTTATACCAATCAACCATGGGAATCAGTAGCAGGAGGAAATTTAAATATGGTGACAGATTTTATGGGTACAAGCACAGGACAATGGATAAGCCTAAAAGATGGCTACATTGGTTGTAGGTTTTTTATTGGAACAGCCACTCATTATGGCTGGATTAGAGCTGGAATTTCAGCCAATAACGATACTTTGTATATAAAGTCATACGCTTACAACTCAAAACCTAATGAGTGTATCATAGCAGGAAATACAACCACCACAACTTGTTCTATGCCTACCGGAGTTAATAAAAACCTATCTTCTGAAGAAGTAAAACTATATCCTAATCCTGCAAACGCTTCTATTACGGTTATTTCTTCATCAAACAATAATAACCAAATAACCATTTTAGATATTTTGGGAAATGAAGTTTTGGTTGAAAGTTTACAAAGCACAACTACCAAAATAAATACAGAACTACTACCTGAAGGAATTTACATCTATTTAATTTCGAATAAAGAAGGTAAAACCACATCAGGAAAATTACAAATTACCAGATAAGTAATTTTGTCAATATCCAATTGAAGTATATATTTGCAGCCTCAATTACATGGTGGTTGTAGCTCAGTTGGTTAGAGTAGTGGTTTGTGGTACCATTGGTCGTGGGTTCGAATCCCATCAGCCACCCTTAAAAGAGCAAGTATTTCCTACTTGCTCTTTTTTATTTCTCTAAAAAGAATATTCTTAAGTTTGTTACATGCAATTACGCTTAACAATATTATTATTATGCTTTTTATCTGAGTTCTTATGTATAGGAAGTAACCAGATTGACTCTCTATTAAGTGCTTTAAACAATGGTGAGTTAAGCAATGAGGAAAAGGTTAATACCTATTGTAGGTTAGCTAATGAAAATTCTAAAATAGACAGCTTCAAAGCTTCAATCCATTTTTACAATGAAGCGCTTAATTTATCTAATCAGTTAAATAATGATAGCTTAAAGGTTGAAGTCCTAAATTACATGTTTAACTTCTATTATGTAACTAAGGTAAGGGATCTAAAAAAGGCAAAGGAGCTTCTTTATGAGATTATTCAGATAAATGAAAAAAACGGCACCACTATTTTACTTGCTGAGTCTTACCAGAGACTTTCTACTTTTTTAAGAGATGAAGGACAATTGAGTGAAGCTGTAGTCTTAAACTCAAAAGCCTTTGAATTATTTGAAAAAGAAGATAATAAGAGAGGATTAGCAGGTTGTTATAATCAATATGCCATATTGGCTAACTTAGAGAATAAAAGAGAATTGACATTAAAATATTTCCTAAAAGCAAATAGTATCCTTAAACAAATTGGTGACGAGATTTCAGAAGCAAGATTATCAACAAATATTGGTAAAATGTATTTTCACTTAGGATTAAAAGACTCATCTGATAAATATTTTGATAGATCAATGGAAATATGGAATAAATTAGGAAGAAGTGATTTGATGGCAGTTACGAAAATTAATTTATCACAGATTTACAGTGCTGAAGGTGAAAATCAGGACTTAAATTATGCAAAAAAACTATTGGAAGAAGCAAAAGAAAGTTTAATTAAGATTAATGACACAAAATATTTAAGTGATGTGTATGTTTCTCTGGCTAATATAGAGAATAGACAGAATAAAATTGTGAAAGCAATATTTTACATGAAAAAAGCGATTGAGTTAGCTGAATCAGAAAGTTACAAAAAGAAGCTTGAAGATAATTATTTACACATTTCTAAAATGTATTTCTCTGTTAATGACTACAAAAATGCTTACGAAAATATTGCTAAGTATGTGCATCTAAATAATGAATTAGACTCCATTTCAAAAGCGGAAGAACTAGCTAGGCTTCAAATTCAATTTGACACTAAAGAGAAGGAAAAGGAAATTGAAAACCTTAAAAAAGATAAAGAGGTAAGTGATTTAACTATTGCCAAGCAAGAAAGAGAACAAATAATGGCTTTGCTTGGTATATTATTGGTTGTCGCTATTGCCGTATTTATTTTTATCGGATACAGAAATAAGGCTAAGCTTAATTCAGAGCTTACAGAAAAAAACATTGTTATTCAAGAAAAGAATAAAGAGATATTAGATAGTATTACTTATGCAAAGAGGCTCCAAGAAGCAATACTCCCTCCTACCAAATTGGTTAAAGAATGGCTTCCCGAGAGTTTTATTTTTTACAAACCTAAGGATATTGTAAGCGGTGACTTTTACTGGATGGAAAGCATTCATGATAAAATTTATTTTGCAGCCATTGATTGCACCGGTCATGGCGTGCCCGGAGCTATGGTAAGTCTGGTTGGACACAATGCTATTAATAGATGTATTAAAGAATTTAACCTAACCAAACCATCCGAAATTCTTGACAAACTATCGTATTTAGTTGAAGAGTCATTGAGTAAAAGTAATGAAGAGGTTAAAGACGGTATGGATATTTCGCTATGTGCGTTAGACTTGAAAACATACTCCATTGAATTTTCAGGTGCCAATAATCCTTTATGGGTGTTGAGAGATAGTGAGCTGATTGAAATAAAGGGAGATAAACAGCCTATTGGCAAACACATTGAGAGGAAAGCATTTACTAACCACCAAATTACACTTCAAAAAAATGATTCAGTTTATTTATTCACGGATGGTTATGCTGACCAATTTGGCGGAGAAAAGGGAAAAAAGTTTAAATACTCTCAGTTTAAAGAACTATTGATTTCAATTCAAAATGAGTCAATGGAAAAACAAAGAGAATTGATATCTGAAAGTTTTGAAAGCTGGAAAGGCAAACTAGAACAGCTAGATGATGTATGTGTAATAGGTGTTAGGGTTTAATTTTGCTTTTCAATAAATAATATTTTTTTGTTAAAATCAGCTGCTGCATTTATTACGCTTCTATACTCTTCATATTGTTCTATTGGGTAAGTTATTTGCTTATAATATTCATCAATAATAACTTTAATTTTTCCGTCCTTTAAAACTTCGTACTTAGAGGTAAAAGCCATTGTTCTTTCGTTATTATCAATATGAAAGACATCCATTTTTAAATCATCTAGATTTACAATTTTATACCCACTTGGAATACTAAATACTATTTCTCTGTGGTAAGATCGATTAAAGTCATTCTCAACTCTAAATTTACGATCCTTATCACTATACATTTCCTGCTGAGGCCCAATCATTTCTCCAATTTTAAAAAGAAATTTAGG
>Ga0209692_10000611_pt1 | contig 74097 bp, 60 predicted proteins | sample tdDd472_FD_187129 | JGI IMG/M metagenome (GOLD analysis project Ga0209692, IMG submission 187129) | Marine sediment microbial communities from the Atlantic coast under amendment with organic carbon and nitrate - tdDd47.2 (SPAdes)... | ecosystem: Environmental > Aquatic > Marine > Coastal >... | reverse complement strand
CTGCGGCCCTGTGGCCGTTGGCCACGAGAACCGCACAGATAGTCTCATTCCTCCCAGCCCATCGCGATGTAGCAGGTTTCAAGGCCGTCCTGCGGGAACTCCTCGCCGGTCAGCCATTTGAAGGGGACGTAGACCAGCGAGTACCACCAGCGGAACATGATGCCGATAAAGCCGGCGCCTTCCAGCCCGACTTCGAAGTCGTTTAGGGGGCCGCTGATGCGAACGGGTGCGGATACGCTGAAGAACTTCTCGCGTTTTGCCTGCGGCACGGTAACGATATTTACGGTGCCGGCATCCAAATCAATTTCTCCGCGGCCGCGAACAATGATGTCGGTGCTGTCGAGCAGAATGCTGTTGCTCTTTAGCACACCATTGTCTGCCTTGAAGCGCACGACCATACAGTTGAGTTGTTTCTGCGTGCCGCCGAGATCCGGTGTCGGCAGCATGGCCAGCAGCAGATTGCCTGCCCACAGGTCCAGGATGTCCGCCGGTACGTCTTCGGGTACTACGCCCAGCTCGATATGACCGTTAATGCCGGCAGCCAGTGATTCGCCATAGGGTTGCACAGTCTCGAGTTGGGTATCGATATACAGTTTGCCGCCGCTGGCTGGCGCATCCGGCAGGATTAACGGCAGCAGGGCGCCGAAATCGAAGTTCTCACCCTGAATGTTCAGCTTGGCGGAGCGCCGGTTGTTCGTGAGTTCTCTCGATTCAAATGTGGCTTCGATCAGGCTTTCCCGCGACCGTATTGTCACGGGGTCGATACGCACCGACTCGTTGTCCGATACGGCGGTAAGCCGCCCGCCGCCGATCCGGTAGCCGTCCGACTCGATGTTGTCGGCCGCCAATGAAACCTCGAACCAGTTTTCGTCGAGAAACTGCGCCAGAGTATCTTCAGCGAGTTTCATCAGATCTTCGTCAAGCTCTTCGTCCGGGTTTGTCTCAAGACCGGCTTGAGTACTCTCCGGTTGTTGTTCGGCATCCGGAATTTCCCCGGTTGCCGCTTCTTCTGTTTGTGCAGCATCAGCTGTGGTCATTTCCGGATCGGCGAAGAGCCCGGCGAAGTCGCGAATCTCGATCTTGGGCGAATGAAGATTCAGACTCAGTTCACGATGGTCATCAAATACCCGCAGTTCTGCATCACCTGTGGCGCTACTGTTGGCACTGCTGACTGCGATGTCGTTGAGATTGAGTTGGCGGGGGGTTTGCACGAGGTGGGTCCGGAATCGAAAGTCGCTTAGCGGCAGCTCCAGTGCATTCAGGTCGGGTAGTGATTCCCCGACATAGGCCCCGGACAGGTCTATCTGAACAGCAAAGCGGTCCTGACCGGCGGGTTCCATGGTCAGGTCGATTGCCACCAGATCTTCACCGGCATGCAGTGCGATGAGTACCGGCAGCGGTTGAGTCGTGTCGAGTGCCACTTCCAGAGGCGCCGATTTCACAACACTGCGCACCTTGACGCCATTGAACATGCCGTTGGCTGCCCAGCGGCTCGGCTGATCGGGGGCGGCTTCCAGATACAGATGTTCCAGTTGCGCGTTCAAAGGGATGCCGCTAACTGAACCCGCGGCGTTGATCGTCATGTTTTTAAGATCTGCACGCAAAATTCCGTTGCGCAGGAGCGGGCCGATATGTGCTGCCTCGGCCTGATAGCTGAGCGACATGCTGTCGGCAGTGCCTTGCGCCTCGGTATTGAATCCGAGTTCGCGCAGCAGGCCGCCGATGTTGATGTTGTTCGCCTTAAGTTCGGTGTCGACGCTCAGATTGTATTTTTCGAGATTGGCGTTGAGGCTGCCGTCGAAGGTCAGGTTTTCAAGGTCGGTGTGAATCTGCGCATTCCGTATAGCCCGGTCCTGAAGATCTCCTTCGATGCTGAAGTTGTAGAGCTTTACTTGCATTCCGGTGATGTGATCGACAGCGATTTCAACCCGCCCGGCGGGCAAGCTGAAGTCGCTGTTAACAAATGGCAGCGAGTCGGTATCGGTGTTGTCGCCAGTGGCGTCTTGCCCGTATTCGTCCGCATCATCTTCCGGATCGAGCAACATTATTTCCTGAATATTGAGCCGCGGAGAGTGCAACCGGATTGCGACTGCCTCATCGGGATTGTTTTCGTCCCAATGCAGATTGCCGTTTACGACAGATTCGCCCAGTTGTATGTGCAGCCCGGCCAGATCAACGAAGCCGCGCTGTACGGTGAGCCGGCCACTTAGTTTGGCGGCCAATGAGCCGCCTATGTCGACACCGCTGAGACGGTTGAGTTTGCTGATGTCGGGGCTGCTGGCTTCAACCTGCAGCCGCATCTCGTTGATGTTGACGATATCGCCCTGAATGCTTACTACTGAAGTGTCGGAGCGAAGCTCGAAGTTCACGGGTCCGGCAATAAGGTTGTTGAACCCCGAGCCCAAGCGCAGTTTGCCGGTCAGCGGAGTGCCGACAACTGCGCCACGCGCCGAGACGACGATGGTTTTGTCCGCGCCGCCCTCAAATGAAAGTTGCCGGAGTGTCACCGAGTCGCCGGCGGTATCACTGACGCCGATATCGCCGGCTACCTCAGTGTCCAGTGTCAGGGTATTCAGCCATGCAACCTGATTGAAACCGCAAAAACCGGCGCGGAGGGCGGCCCTGTCGATCAGGCCCTTCAGTACATAGTCGCTGTTGGCGGGAAGAAACGGTTCTATATCCGCCGCCGCTATTCTCTTTATTTTGGTATTTATGACTACAGGCGGGCAATTGTCACCGGAGCTGTCAGTAAAGTCGGCGTTGACTGTCGCGGTCAGGTTGCCGTCTTCAGCGTTGCCGTTACTGCCGGTACCGCGTTTGATTGCAGCCTCGACGTTGCTGTCGACTAAACCGTTCTCCAGTAGCAGGGTGGCAGCAGTAGAATGCAGTGTTCCTTCAGGAAGCTGAATCTCGTCTGCTGTCAGGCGGACATCGGCATCCCACTCCCTAAGCAGTTCGACGACCGGGGCAACAGCAGCCGGCTCGGCTGCATCGGTGCTTGCGGTACCGGTTTCTGACTCTTCGCCGGTGTCTTGGCCCTGTTCCTTGTCGATGTCTGTGCCGGTGCCGCTCTCGAGCAAACCGAGCACTTTGCTGATATCTATTTCCTGGAAAGCGATGTCTGCAGCCAGCTTCGGATCTTCATCCAGCGACGCTTCGAGCCGGTTGATGAGCACCGGCTGGCTGTTCAGGATGACGCGACTGTCTGTAACGTTGAGCAGGTCTTCCGACAAGGCCAGTCCGGCTTCTACCCGGATGTTGGCGTCGGGAAGATCGCTGTTCAGTTGCGTCAGGCTTCGGGCAGACAGATTCAGTCGGCCGATTGCAGCAGGACTGTCCGACCAGTCGGCTTTGCCATCGAACGTAAGGTGCAGTTCGTCACCGTGCAGTTCCAGCTGCAACGGACCGGTGTTTTTACTGCTGATGATGTCGCTGATCGGGTTGGCGTTGACAGTAAGCTCCACCGCTTCATTCAGCAGAGTGCCACTGGCTTCAATGCGGGTGCCGTCACTTGCGGTCAGCTCGGTGAAGCTGGCAACCGGTTCGTTGTTGCAACTGAGCCGCATATTGCTAACGGCCAGTTGTCCGAAGGAAATGGCAGGTGTTGCAGTTTCTTCGCCGGACGAAGCCGGCTGCTGCGGAAGAGCGTTGCTGATTTCGGCAAAGTCCGGAGCGCAAAAGTCCGCACTGAGTTCTGCAGCACTGACGGAGCGGAAGTACAGATTGCCGCCGAGCAATCTGGGGAGTCTCATTTGAATTTGCAGGTTTTCGGCGCGCAGGATTTCGACGTCATTCTGGGCGACCGAGAAATTAACCACATCCAATTGGGGAGCAAGACCGAGGCGCAACCGGACCGGGCCGGAAAGCTTCAGCTGCAGTCCGGTGTAGTCGGCAGCGAGTCCTGTTAACAGGTCTTTGGCCAGAAACAGGTTCAGCGGCATAAAGCCGGCGATAATCGCCGCTATGACGCCAATGACAAAGACTGTCGTATATTTCGCGACTTTGGCTATGTCGCTCCCCTTTGCGTATCAATCGGCAGTTTGTTGTTGCATTTTCTTGCCTGCCGTTGGTTCGGTTGACCTTCAGTATGCCTAGAGCTGGCCCTTAATCGGCAGTAGTTCGAGAAAGCCGACTTTGAAGCGATCCCAGCCGCCGGTGTCCGGTTCTTTCGAATAACTTACGGGATAGTCGCCTGAGTAATCGAACCAGATCAGGTTGCCCTTTTCATCCAGTTTGACCTCATAGGTATTCTGCAGTAGACCCGACTCGAGCTTTTCTTTGACTGCTTGTCCGATGGCTTCTGACTTCAGAATAATGCCGAGTTCAGTATTAATGTTGGCCGAACGCGGATCGAAGTTGAACGAGCCGAGAAAGAAGGTGTCGTCATCGACGAGAAAGGCTTTCGTATGGAGTGTTGCCAGCGATGCACCCTTGCCGCCACGGTCAACGCCGGACATTTTTGCGTTAGCTTTTACTTCATACAAACGCACGCCCATTTTTAGCAGCGGTTCCCGCGCCGGCGCATATCCTGAATGCACGACTGCGTGATTGTTGGCAGCCAGGGAGTTGGTCACAACCGCCACTTCAATGCCTTGTTCGCGTAATGCCTTGAAGCCCTCTGCGCCTTTGCGTTGCGGGACAAAATACGGCGAGACGATAGTGACTTCCTTCTCTGCGGCAAAAATGCTCGCGCGCAGCGGTGTCACGATAGAGTCGGCTTCTGCGGCTTTCGATTTGATCGATTTGTCCGGAGAATCATAGACCACCTCATAGTTTGCCCAGATCAGTTCCTGCCGGACGCGGCCCTGATTGACGAACTGGTCCCAGGTGTCTTCGAAAGCCTTCAGGTACTGACTGTCGTCAAAAGAGCGGACTGCTTTCTCAATTTCAGCGCGCAGTTTTTCCAGATCCCCTTTGGGGTCGGCAGAAGATTTGGCAAAGCCCGGCACCGGCACCGACGAGGTGTGGTTCCAGTATTGATCGAACATGCCGGAGACATCAGTGACTACCGATCCCATGCCGAACACATCAAGGTCTCCAAAATTCACATCTTCCCGCGCGGAAAAATACTCGGCAGCGATATTGCGACCACCGATAATCGTCGCCCGGTTGTCGACGGTGAATGACTTGTTATGCATGCGCCGGTTCAGACGACTGAATTTGAATATGTCAGCGCCCCGGAACTTTCTTGAACCCCATGGATTAAAAATTCTGATCTCGAAGTTCGGGTGCGCGTCCAGTGCAGCGAGACCGAGGTCATAGCCTTGGGTCTGAATGTCATCAAGCAGCAGGCGCACGCGCACACCCCGGTCGGCTGCATCCAGTAAGCTGCCGATAAACACAAGACCTATGTTGTCCGCAGTTATCAGGTAGTACTGGGCATCGAGGGTTTTTTCTGCCCGGTCGGCCATGATCAGCCGTGCCGCAAGCGACTCAATCCCATCGGTGAGCAGATAGAAAGCTGACTGGTTGTCCGAGGCGTCCTGTTCGAGGTCTTGCCAGGCTTTACCGAAGGGGGTGTCGTCGGTGTTGTCTATATAGGTGGTAGGCGTCTTCGGATAATCGAAGTCCACAGTGGAGCAGGCCGAAAGAATAGCTGACAGCGCAACTGCCAGAACGGCAATCGCAAGAATGCGCTGAATCCTTCCGCAGTGCAGTTGACTAGGCATTGCTCTCCACAGAAAACCAACTCTCTGAATTACAGATAATAAGGCACTTGCTGCAGTACGTGAAATGCTGCAACAAGCGCCTTGGTTATTACGCGGAGGGTTTTAGCTTTGCGGGGATGTTTTGAGGCTGGCGCGGCTCAGATAGCCTGCGAGGAACAGCAGGAACGGCAAGGCGAGAGCCCAGGTGACGCCGGTCACCAGAATCAGTTCTGGGATTGAGCGTCCGAGACTGGCAGCATCCAGCTTGATGCCGATCAGGTAACCCAGCGGACCGAATACGCCACCTATCAGTGCGGCGAGGAAATAGCGGTCATGCAGCCAGCGCAAACCGTTATTCATGATCAGCGCAAAGTTTGCCCACAGCACCATGATCCAGAAGGGAGCTACGTCATTGGAAGGCCAGTGTTCGGCATAGACCAGCACGCCGGTATGGATGTTGATGGTGTCGACTACTGTGCCGAGTGCTACGGCAACACCCACCAGTACCAGATCAGCCTGCGGGTGCTCAGAAGTTTTGGCATTCCAGATGAGGAATGCCACCAGACCGACGGCACCCCACCAGGGTGAGCCGGCGGCGACGCCGACCAGGCTAAGACCGTAAACGATCTTGAAAAAGATAACGTTCGCTGCAGATTTCATCGTGCAACCATCCGGGCGTTGTTAGCACCCTGTTCTGCATCGTCCTGTGATGCGGTGGTAAACAGTTCTTCCTGGGTAGCAGAATCGCCGAGCAGTTCATCGCGCAGCTCGTCGGCGCGGGTTTCGGGATGCAGCCAGATCGCAAGAAATGCGTTGCCGAAACCGGGCTCATCGACACGGCCAATCAGTTCTTTATCGAGATAGAAACTAACAGTGCCGTTTTCAGCAACCAGGCTGGACAGGCGATCACCTTTGCTGACATCAGGCAGCACAGCAGCCAGTTTGTTCAACCAGAGTTCCTGCTGACGGTCATCACCAACGCCAAGACGACGCCACTCTTTCGCAGTTACATCGATGATGCGGCTGCCGGGAATATTACGGGTGTACTCCAGTGACAACAGAGCAACAGGAACCTCGTCTACATTCATGCCGTCGGTTTGCATTTCGCTGGTCACCATCGTTCCGGTCCACAGGCCGGCTTTGTACAGCGAGATACCAAACCAGCTGTATTCGCCTTCACCCTGTTTATTCAGTTGGGTGGCAAAACCCGGCAGTTCGGCAGCTGCGCTGAATGACAGCAGGCAGCTAACGGCGGCGGCAGAGATCAGTTTCGTGTGTCTGTTCATTGGAGTTTTGTTGATACGCTTTTCAGTTGTTGCTTTGGTTGATGAAGTATTCGTTCTCAGCGGGGTATGGATGTTTTCCCGCTGTAACATCGCCGTAACAATCTGTAACGAGGCAGGCGGGAGTCTGTAGGTGTCTGATAAGTAAGGCTATAGCAGGACAATTGGCGAAATTCAGACGCTTTCCGGATTTGTACAAAAACCCTTCTGTAGCGGTTTTTTGTGACTGCGGCGCAGCGTCTGCGCGCGTCGTTCGGGTACACTGCGGGCATGATGTCGACAAGCGAATGGATTTCCGGTCTGGGTAAATGGTGCATGCTGCTGGCCGTACTGTGGCTGGCCGGTTGTGCGTCCATGCAGAAGGATTTTGAGCAGCCGTCTGTCGAATTGATCGGTATTCGCGCGTTGCCGTCCGAAGGCATGTCGCCGCAGTTTGAAATAGACCTGCGCATCATCAATCCCAATCGCTCGGCGCTCAACCTGAAAGGGGCTTCCTACAGCGTCAGTATTGAAGGCTACGAATTGATTAAAGGCGTGGCAGCGGACTTGCCGACAGTGCCTGCGTACGGCGAAGCCAAGTTCCGTTTGCGTGCGGGTATGAGCTGGATGCAGGGTATCAAGTTTCTGACGTCAATGGCCAATGAAAGCCGCGACACCGTGACCTACGAAATGAATGCCAAGCTGGACCTCGGCGCATTTACTCCGGCCATCCGGATTTCAGAGAAAGGCGTGATAGGCGTTGCCGAACTGAAAAAGGCCGCGAAATAAGCGTTCCTGTATAGCCGGCCCCCGGCGCGCTTCCTGTATTTCCTAAAGCTTGTTCTGCAGTTCTGTGCGGGCTTGCATGAGCTCGGGAATCTCACCGAAACGTTCTAGCGCCCTGTTCAGTGACTCGACTGCCGCAGCTGTTTCTCCCGCGGCATCGAGTGCCAACGCATACGCCAGTGCAAACCCGGGTGTGGCATCCGGAGCATCGGCGGCGATACCGAGTTCTGGCACAGCATCAAGCAGCCGTTGTTGCCGTACCAGATTCAGACCGAGGGTGTAGTGCAGCGCGCCGTATCCCGGCTGATTGCCTATAGCTGCGCGCAGGATTACTTCCCCTTCAATGTCTCTTCCTGTCGCCCGGTACAAATCAGCAAGGTTGATGTAGACAGGAATGAAGTCCGGGTTCAGCCGGTAGGCGAGCAGATACTCTTCTTCAGCTTTAATGACATTGCCCGTGCGCATTTCGAGCGTGCCCAGATTTACATGCGACTCGGCGCGCTCTGTATTCGCGTTCTGCACATCAATATATTCGGTCAGTGCTGCGCGGTAGGCACGCGCCTGCGGCCCGCTCAACAGGTCGATGCCACTTTCGCTGACTATCGGTACTGCGGCAATGCGCACTGCCCGCACCGGGTCGGTGAGCATGTCTGCAGCCAGACGGCTGCGCAGACCCGGAGGCACGTAATACAAACCTTGTGTCGCCCCCAGCCGAATGATTGCGTCCGGCGACGACAGGTTCTGTTCGAGTACGTTTTGTGCATCGGAGTGGCGCGCGAAAAAGCTGTTTGCCATGGCGCTGGCCCTGATGATCGTGGGCGTTGAGCTGTTTAGCGTGAGTTGCTCAATGTCGGTTTCGCTAAGACCGCCCGGATTGCTGAAAGCGCGTGCCAGTGTCTCGCTCCAATGCGGTGTGGCGGCATCCGGTGCGATGCCGTGACTCTTCAGTACTCCTGTAGACCAGTCAGAGTCTTTGTCTGTGTGGCAATTCAGGCAGGCATCAGGTGTGCCGAACTCTGCAGACAGCCAGGGGCGCGGCACACGCATGCTGTGATCATGGCGCGGGTCTACCTGCATGTAGTCGGTCGGCGGCATATGGCATTCCACACAATCTGCACCTGCCGAGTCGTTGGTGTGCAGATGATGACTAGTGTCGGCATAGGTCTCCGCACTATGGCATTGCAGACAAACTTGTGGTCCGGGCGCCCGAAGTTCAAGGCTGTGCGGGTTGTGACAGTCACTGCAGGTAACTCCGGCAGCGAACATCTTGCTCTGCAGGAAAGAACCGTAAACGTAAACCTCGTCGCGTATCTGACCGTCTACGTGATAAAGGTCAGGCGCAATTAATGTCGGCTGGTGGTCGTCGAGAAAGTTTTCCGACATTGCGGGGGCGCCATTGAACATTGAGCGCCGCGCGTGACAACTGCCGCAGGTATCTATCTCCAGTTGCGAGGTTCGCGGTTCACTGCGCAGGCTGTTGCCGGTAGCTTCGTTCAGCGACCAGACAACGTCCTGTCGTTCTGCGAAGACGCGCAGCGAGTCTTTGGCAGGTGCGCCGGAGACATGCAGGCTGGCCGGGCCATGGCAGGCTTCGCAGGCCACATCAATCTCTTCCCAGTTCGTTGAAAAGCGGCCTTCCGTGACGTCAAAGCGTTTTTCCAGACCGGTGGAGTGGCAGGCGGCGCACATGGTGTCCCAGTTCTGGGATTGTTTGGTCCAGTGCAGCACATCATCCGGCGGAATGTATTCATCGCCATAGACGTGGAACCAGCGCTGGCCGCCGTCTTCGGCCGGTCGTGCGTCCCAGGCAACACCAAAGGCCTGAATGCGGTCATCCGGCAACTGCACGAGGTACTGCTGCAGCGGGCTGACACCGAATACATGGATGACAGGGTAAATATTCTCGCTGCCATCGATTTCCTTCACTTCGATTCTGTAGTCGTCGCCTTCGGTGAAGAAGCGGTAGTTCACATTGTTGTGGGTAAAGCGACTGTCGTTGAAGTCGCCCAGCACAGACTCGTCAGACAGTGTCTGCATAGCGAGGTCGTGATGGGAGTTCTGCCAGTCCTGCCATTCGCTTTGGTGACAACCGGCGCAACTACTACTGCCGGCATAGGCAGCTGCATCTGCTGCGGCCTCGCTGTTAGCAGCCGGAGTTTTGTCTTCTTCGGGCGAGGGTGCGCATGCCGCCAGTAACACGCCAAGTGCAAGCACAGGGCAGAATTTCTGCAGCAGCTGTTGACGCAGTAAGGAAATCATCGTGTTATTCAGCAATACCATTGCAGGTCTGTCAAACTCAGCGCCTTAATAACAGAGTTTGCTGCCGAAATAATTAGTAGGAGAGATTAATGGAAGTGTTGTCTGATCAGGCGTGCCACGGCGGTCGTGTTCAATACATCAGTCATGAGTCTGCCGTGCTTAATTGCACGATGCGGTTCAGCGTGTTTCTGCCGCCACAGGTTCTGGAGCAACAGGACAGCAAAAGCCCGGTCTTGTGGTGGCTGTCGGGATTGACCTGCTCCGAAGACAACTTCACAGTCAAAGCGGGAGCCTACGAAACGGCAGCCGAGCTGGGTCTTGTAATTATCGCTCCTGATACCAGCCCACGTGGCGACGATGTTGCCGATGATGAGGCTTATGACCTCGGGCAGGGTGCAGGTTTCTATTTAGATGCCACTGCGGCGCCATGGTCAGATCACTTCAAGATGTACAGCTACGTCACACGAGAACTGCAGGAAATGGTTTGCGGCAGTTTTCCTGTTGATCCCGGCCGGCAGGGTATTTTCGGGCATTCGATGGGCGGGCATGGCGCGCTCAGTATCGGTATTAAAAATCCGGCTACGTATCGTTCTATTTCAGCGTTTGCACCGATTGTTAATCCGCTGCAGGTGCCCTGGGGTCAGAAGGCATTTAATGCTTATCTGGCAGGTAATGAGGACGTCTGGCCGCAGTACGACAGTTGTGCACTGATGCAGGCAGCCGGCGACCGTAGCTCATTTCCGGAAATACTGGTTGATCAGGGCGAGGCTGATAACTTCATGCCGGAGCAGTTGCAGCCCGAACAGTTCGCCGCGGCGTGCGTCGCAGCCGGCCAGAAGCTGCGTTTAAGAATGCAGCCCGGTTATGACCATAGCTACTTCTTTATCACCAGTTTTATTGGTGATCATCTGCGGCACCATGCCGCCGTATTGTCCGAATGATTGCGGGATAAAGCGCCTGAAAAAGTAACTGGGCCGGGGAGGCCGGATGGACATCTACACCGCTGCGCTTTTTATTCACCTGCTGTTATTTGTCTATTGGCTGGGCGGTGACCTGGGCGTTTTTACGCTGGCTCTTGCCCTCAAAAATCAGAAGTACAGTGTTGATCAGCGCATCCTGCTTATGCGCTTGTCTTTGACTATCGATATGTTGCCGCGGGTCTGCATGGCAACGATCGCGCCGGTGGGTCTGTATCTGGCCGGTACTTCCGGACTGGTTGAGTATCCGCAGTGGCTGGCTGTTGGACTGTGGTTGCTGGCGCTCGTGTGGATTAGTGCTGAAGCCATCGCGTTCAAGAATCATGGCAAACCCATTGCCATCAAAATGTACATCGTGACCGGCACAATTTTTCTGCTGCTGTTTCTCGGCTACACCGGTTTTGGTGTTTATTCACTGGTGAACGGCAAACCGTTTATTGCCGGCTGGCTGTCATTGAAGGTCTTTTTGTTCGGTTTGATCTTTCTGGTTTCTATTTTGATGGCGGTGTTCTACGCACCGCTTGAAGCAATATTTGAGCAGATGAAGGCAGAGGGCAGCACCCCGGAACTCGAGGCTGCGGTGCAAAGACAGGTCAACCGGGGCGCATTTTTCACCATCTTGCTGTTTCTGCTGCTGGCAACGATGGGCTTTCTCGGTCTGGCGAAACCCCTCTAGCCACAACAATTCCGCCTGCTTCCGCCGCGTTTCGCCTAAGCGCCTAAACCGACGGGCGGCTTTGCATCGGCCCGATAGACGCGCCGGCGGGCGGTCTGCTTTAAAATCCGCCAATCCTGAACATCCGGCATCGCAACAGCTCAGCGATGACCGTCTCAAAGATTAAATACAAAGGAAAGACATTGGGGTCTGTACTGGATCAGATAGCAGCGCCGTTCAAGGCGCTTGCCGGTCGCAAAGGCGGCAAACCGTTGCTGATATTGCTGGTAGCGGGGCTGCTGGTTTTTTACCTGTTATCTACACGTAAGGAACTGGTGCCGGAAGAGCGTCCCGAGCGTGTCTGGACGGTCGATGTGATCAGTGCGTCGTACGCGGATGTTCGTCCGGAACTCAAGCTGTATGGACAGGTGATTGCGGGTCGCAGCAGTGAGCTGCGTTCGCAAGTGGCCGGTCGTATTGTGGAGGTCGCGCCGAATTACCGGGATGGCGGCGTTGTAGAAGCGGGTGAGCTATTGCTGGGTATTGATCCGTTTGACTACGAAACCGGTCTGGCCGAACAGCAGTCGATCCTGAAAGAAGCAGAAGTGGCGCTGGCAAAAAGCCGCCGCAACTACGAACGTGCACTGGAGCTCCATGCAGAGAAAAATGTTTCCGATCAGTTCCTCGACGATGCGGAACTGGATTTGAGGCAGCAGGAAGCCAGACTGGAACAGCAACAGATTGCGGTGCGCAGAGCCGAACGTGATCTGAAAGAGACCCGTGTGGTTGCACCGTTTAATGGGGTCATCTCAAATGTGTCTGCAGAGTTGGGTCAGCGTTTGTCTACCAACGACATGCTGGCGGAGCTCATCGATCTCGATAAGCTCGAAGCGCGCTTTTCACTGAGCAATGCTCAGTTCGGCCGCTTGCTGGGCGCCGAAGAGAATGTGGCGGGACGTCCGGTTCGTATCGACTGGGAAGTGGGTCAGGAAGTGCTGAGCTTCAATGGTGTTATCAGTCGTGCGGGTGCGGAAATCAGCTCATCAATGGGCGGAGTTATGGTTTATGCCAGCATTGATGATACCGACCGTTTTGGCAGCATCCGGCCCGGTGCGCTGGTGTCGGTCAGTCTGGCAGACAAGACCTATAAGAATGTCCTTCAGGCCCCCGATTCGGCTTTGTACGCGGATGGCTCTGTGTTTCTGGTTGAAGGCGACCGTCTCGTGCGCCGGAACGTCGATGTGCAGGGTTTCGCCGGTTCGCAGGTACTGTTTGTTCCGGCCGAGGGTGAGACCATCGCCAACGGTGACAAGGTGGTAGTGACCCAGTTGCGTGAAGCAGGTGTAGGCGCACTGGTTGAGGTGCGTCAGTAATGATCTCCGGAGCCATGATGGAGACCTTTGCGCGGCATAAAGTTGCCGGCAACCTCCTGCTGATCCTGATGATTCTGTCGGGTATCTGGGGCTTTTCGCAACTGAACCGCCAATTGCTGCCGGACTTCACTCTGGAAGCGATTACCGTTGAAATTTCCTGGCCCGGTGCCAGTCCCCGTGACGTCGAAGCGAATGTGCTCGAAGCGATAGAGCCTGAGCTGCGCTTTATTGAAAACGTGGACAAGGTTGTCTCCACGGCTTTTGAAGGCCGCGGTCTTGCCACGGTGTACTTCGAGGAAGGCTCGAGTATGTCGAAGGCGTTGACTGATGTGCAGGCGGCTATCGCACGTATTCCGACATTGCCTACCGACTCCGAGCGGCCTGTAATTACGCAGATCCTGCCAGCCGAGCTGGTCTGTCAGATCGAACTGAGCGGTCCGTTTCCTGAGCAGGCGCTGAAGTTACTGGCGCGTCAGATGCGCGATGACCTGCTTGATCTGGGTATGGCGCAGGTAGAGATTAAAGGTGCCCGCGACACTGAAATCTGGGTGGATATTCCGGATGCCGAACTGCGTCGTCTCGACCTGACACTGAATGAGGTCGCTGCACGTATCGACAGCGAAAGCCTCGACCTGCCGGCCGGTTCAGTTTATTCAGGTGCAGTATCCCGTCAGATTCGCAGTGAAGGCCTGGCCCGCAACGCTGCAGAGCTGGGTGAAATCGAGATTCTTTCGGAAGAGACCGGTGAGAAACTGCGTCTGCGTGACGTCGCACGCGTTTTCGAAACCTTTGAAGAGGCAGCTGCACAGCACATTATTTCGGGTGACCCGTCGGTCGGCCTGAAAGTCAGTCGCAGTCGCGGTATCGACTCTATAGACGCGCAGCGCAAGGTCACCAAGTACATCGAAGGTCTGCAGTCGGAATTGCCTCCCAGTCTGAAAGTGCAAATTTTCGATGTGGCGGCCGATCAGGTGCGGCAGCGTCTCGACATGCTGCGCAACAATGGCTTGATGGGTTTGGTGCTGGTACTCATCGTGCTGTACCTGTTTATGAACGGCCGCATCGCATTCTGGGTGGCTGCAGGTATTCCTGTTGCGATCATGGCAACGTTTGGCGGCATGGCATTGCTGGGCTTGAGCCTCAACATGATCAGCATGTTCGCCATCATTATGGGTTTAGGCATCATCGTGGATGATGCGATTGTCGTAGGCGAGCATGCCGAGTTTCTGCACAGGCATGGCGCTTCGCCGCAGGATGCGGCACTGGGCGCAGCGCAGCGCATGCGCATGCCTGTGCTGGCCGCATCTATTACGACCATTGCCGCGTTCTCGCCGATTCTGATGATCGGTTCTACCGTCGGCGCAATTCTCAGCGAACTGCCGTTAACCATCGTCATGGTGATTATCGCCAGTCTGATCGAGTGTTTTCTGGTCCTGCCGATGCACTTGCGTTCGTCTCTCGAAGCAATTGAACGGGGTCCCAAGAAGGGGCCGGGCAAGTTTCACCTCGCCTTCAATCAGTTCCGCGAAACCCGTTTCGCTCCGGTCTCCAAATGGGCGTTCGATAACCGTTACAGCACCGTATTGGCAACGTTCGCGCTGTTGGTGCTTGGCATCGTGATGATGGCTTCCGGTCGCGTGGGCTTCGACTTCTTCCCGTCTCCGGAGACCGACCTGGTAGCTGCAAACATCGCGCTCAGTCCGGGTAGCAGCCGTGCGTTGACGCGCGATATGGTGCTTGAGGCGGAGCGCGCGGCCCGTCAGGTTGAAGCGGAACTGGGTAAGGGCGAGAAAGTTATTGCATTCAGTTTCGGCACTCTCGGCTCCGGTGTGGGTCGTTCTGATGAGTCACCTATTGTCGGTGATCATGTTGCAGGTTATTCGGTCGAGTTGATGCCGAGTGACCAGCGCAGCGTGCGCACCGGCGAATTTATGACGGCCTGGGAAGAAGCTATCAATCCTGTGCCCGGTCTCGAGCGCTTCGTGGTTTTTGAAGTGAATGTGGCCGGTCCGCCCGGGCGTGATGTTGATATCCGTCTGTCCGGTGCACCTTTGAATGTCATGAAAGCCGCGGCGATGGAAATTCGCCGGGAACTGGCCACCATTCCGGGCGTGTCGGGTGTGTCCGACAATCTGCCTTACGGCATGGAAGAGTACGTCATGGAGATTACGCCGGCCGGACGTGCGATGGGCTTTACTACCGAAAGCGTTGCACGTCAGGTACGTAATACCTATCAGGGCGCAATTGCCAAACGCTTTGCCCGCGATCAGGAGGAGATTCTGGTGCGCGTGCGGCTATCGCCCGAGGACCGTCTGGAAAGCGGGCTGCGCGGCATGTATTTGCAGGTAGCCAACGGCCGTGAAGTGCCACTGACGGAAGTGGTTAATCTGAAATCGCAGGTTGGCTTTTCGCAGATTCGCCGCGAGGACGGGCTGCGCCAGGTGGCTGTGACTGCGGCGGTTGATCAGCGCATTACGACTACCAACAAAGTTTATGCTGTTGTCGAAGACATCGTGCTCAAACGCATCCGTGAAGAATATGGCCTGAGTACTGATCTGAAAGGTAAGGCCGCGGAGCAATCCGAGGCGCTGGGTGATTTCGGTATGGCGTTGATACTGGCCCTGTCAGTTATTTACATCGTGCTGTGCTGGGTGTTCTCCGGTTATTCCACTCCGCTGGTAATCATGGCGATGATTCCCTTTGGTATGGTCGGCTGCATCTTCGGCCACTATGTAATGGGCTTTGCGATCAATATCTTCAGCTTGCAGGCATTAATGGGGCTTGCGGGTGTGATGGTTAATGACGCAATCGTTCTGGTCACTACGATTAAACGCGACCAGTCTGAGGGTGCAGCGCTGCCGGATGCAGTGTTGTCCGCCACCAAAGAGCGTCTGCGTCCGGTCATAATGACGACGACCACCACTGTTGTGGGCCTGTTGCCTATCCTGTTTGAAACAAGTCAGCAGGCGCAGCTTATCCAGCCTTTGGCTGTTACGCTCGTATTTGGCTTGTTGCTGTCGCCACTGCTGGTATTGTTCTTTGTGCCGGCGTTGATGGGTGTCGGCAGTGATTTACGATCTCTTAAAGGGAGGCGCAGCCCGGTCACGGGGGTGACTGCAGGCTAAGCCGCAATCCGGCAGGAAGATCTGGCAGCTCAGCAGTTTATGGAGCCAGAGTGGTAGAAGTTTCAGACAGCGGCGGACGGATTCAGTGTCCGCGAAGTCTACAAGGTCTTGTAGACATCTCCGGGGTATATGTCGATCAGGCAGGTGAAGGCGCGGACAGGGTCATGCGTTTCTGTATTGACCTGTCATTTCCCGATATTGGTTTCTGGCGTTGCCTGCGTTCGCGCAACGTAGCGTTGCTTGCCGGCAAAGCCGATGCCGTATTGGCGCAGTGGGAACGCAAGTACAGTGCGCATCAGGATTTTGAGAATGATCAGTTGCGTCAGGCTGCGCTTGCGCAGCTTAACAAAGAGTCGAGCGAGTCTATCGCCGAGCTGCGCAATTTGCTGGGCAGTATCGAAGATGTCACTGCCGACTGGAACTTGCTGTTGGCCAAACGTGAGTTCGCTATCACTGCCGCCGAGTTATACGGCGTGCCCGTGCAGCCGGACTACATCATCGCAGATGCTTCCGGACGCCCCATAGACATTGAACGCCTCGGGCAGGTTAACAAGCCCAATTTGGATGACACGGTTAGTCAGTTCAGTCCGCTCGCTAAAATGTTTCGTCGTGGCGAAGTAAAGAAGGCGGTTGAAGAAGAGCTGCAACAGTACAGCGAGAAGCGCTCTGCTGTTGGTGTTACCAATGCCGAACGGCGTGCAACACTTAAACAGGCGCAGGCGATTTACGATGCCAGTCTGGCCCGCTTCGAAGCGGAGCGTGAAGAAAGCATTGTTACCGTGGAGCAGATGCAGGCGGACTACGCGGAAGGTGATGCAGTAGCTGTCGAAGAGCATTCCGACGCAGTGCTTATGACGGCCTATTGTCCGGACATTATCAGTCGCAGCTGGACCCTCGCCTATGATCAGGCGACCCGCAGTCTGTGGGTGGAAATGGATCTGCCTGCCGCGGCTCAGCTGGAGCTTGCTGAATCCTGGGAATGGTCTGCAGATGCAGGCGCCGCTGTTGCGACCTGTCTGAACGAGACGGGCGCAAACGAGCTGTGTGACACAGTGGCGTATCAGCTCGTGATCCGCACAGTGCGCGACTTGTTTGCTACCGACGAGGCCGGAGCTATCGACCGGATCGTGTGTAACGGCCGGATGGTTGTTGAAAACCCCGCTACCGGAGCCCGGGTGGCCTATACCGTGATGTCTGTTTCGGTATCCAAAGATGAGTTCGGTGATTTATCTGTCGCCAGTGACGAAGCCCGCACACTGTTCGAAAGTCTGGGTGGTTTGGCTGCGGGTCTGCCGCATGAACTGATGCCCGTCGAACCGCTGGAAATCTAGCCGGTATCCGGATTTTGAATTGCTGAGACCTTGCGGTCGCTTCTTTGTGCTATAAAGCACTCCGTGACAGGCAGCGTTTAACACGCATCCCGTCTGTCCATACCGTATAAAGGAATTCCCATGAAATTACGTCTTCTTCCGGCACTGATTGCCGCTTTATTTTTAACCGCCTGCGGTCATGACGGCTCGGGCATCGCTGTACTCGACCTGGATGCGATTGCTTCTGCGACCGGTCAGGACGAGCAAATCTCTCTGCGAGTGCAGGCAGCATCTGATGAGTTGGCCCGGCAGCTGGAAGAACTGGTTGTTGAGCTCGATAAGCAAATCGCTGAAGAAACAGAGAAGCTGGGTCCGGATGCTACTGATCAGCAGCGTGCGCAGTTAACGGCGGCGGCACAAGCACAGTTCAACGAGTCACAGAACTTTGCGCGTCAGCAGGCCAATCAGTTGCGTGGTCAGTTGATTCAGCAGTTCATCGACAAGGTTAAGCCCATTGCTGCGGAGATCGCTGAACGCAAAGGCGCATCAGCCATTTTGACTGAGAGCCCGGCGTTGTTCTGGCATGACTCGGCAATGGATATCACCGACGAGGTGATCGCCGAAGTGCGTGCCCGCGGTATTAGTCTCGACTCAATGCTTGATGATGACGACGAGATTGACCAGCCGGTAGCCGAGTAACTGGTATAAATAAAAAGCTCTGGTCGATTCTCATAATCGGCCAGAGCTTTTTTATTTTGTATTGCCGGCTAGGCAGCTTTTTCAGCAGCAGCCGGTTGTTCCTTTTCAAGGAAGTCCAGAATCATGTTGTTAACGTAGGCCGGTTGGTCGAAGATCGCGCCGTGACCGGCTTCCTCAACGATTTCCACCTGTACTTTTGGCAGCAGTTTTTCGGCCTTACGTTTGATCTGTTCCGGCTTATACAACATTTCGTGTTCACCGAAGATCAAGAGCGTGGGCACTTCAATCTTGCGCAAAGTGGATTTGGACTCTGACAAGAAGAACTTCTTAAGTACTTTCATGCCTGTCGGCCAGTGCACTTTGCCCGACTCGTTGTTGTATACGCCTACCGACTTATCGACGCGATAGTGCCGGGTGGCCAGGGCCATGGCGCGTGCCAGCTGACGGTCGAAGGTACCGAACTTGCCGCCACCACCGCCGGCTTCTGTGGCATTGCCGTTGGTCGATTTGTTTACGGTCTTCGCAGTCAGGTCTTTCTCGAGTGCGTCAGCGTCTTTGTTCTTCTGGAGAACCTTGGTCAGCCAGATTTTCACCGGCAGTTTGGCACGGGCGATGCCGGTAGGTGCGAGCAGGACAATGCTGTTAACGCGCTCAGGCGCATTGATCGCCATCTGCATGCAGAGTGAGCCGCCCACACTGTTGCCAATGTAGTCTGCCTTCTCAATGCCGAGCTCATCCTGAACGTCAGTAAGCCACGCAGTGAAGTCGTCATTAAGGAACGACACAACATTGGTGTCGCTCTTGCCGGGTTGTCCAACAATGTCGAGAGCATATACACGGTGCGACTTGGCAAAGTCCGGGAACTGACGACGCCACAACGGTGCGCAGCCGGCGATACCGGGAAGCATGAAAAGCGGCGGTGCATCTTCGGGGCCGCATACCAGCATGTGTGTGCGGCCAAAGCGGGTGTCTACATATTTTGATTCGACCTCGATATCGATTTCCGAAACGACATCGTTGTACCAGTTCATAATCGCCTGAAAGCCTTCCGCAGACTTGTAAAGGTTCATGCGGCTGTCGACAAATACAGGGTCTGCTGAGTTGGTCGACGTATTGATTCGACGGGTGAAGTTCAGCGTAGTGTTGTTATCTGTTTGTGCCGATTCCGGCGTGACTTCCCGATAGACCTTCATTGTCATAGCTCCAGCATGGTGTCCCAGTTGTTGAGGGCAGACGGAATTTCCCATTTGTTCCGTCCATGGAAGCGATTTCGGGGCGTCGGCTGCCCCAGATTCAGTAATTCTACGCCTATTCCGGCCTGGCGGGCTGGAATGAAGTTAAGTGGTTGTTATATATGGGTATAGTGCTTTGTAACAGTTTGTATCAGTTTGGCTGATGCAGATGTCAGTGGGCAGGTTGCTTTAACGCCACTGTTCCCAGACAGGGCGGCAGCCTGCAGGCAGTTCGGGGAACTTGCCGAGCACGGCCCAGTTCTGGCCGGGGTGGTGGAAATCCGAACCGCAGGATGCGAGAAGATTTCGGTCTCTGCACAGCCGGCCGAGTCGCAATGTGGCATCTTTATCCTGAGCACCGGAGATAACTTCTATGCCTGTGCCTCCGGCGTCGACAAAGTCATCCAGAAAGCGATTCAGCTTGGTAAACGTCATCGAGTATTTGAGCGGGTGGGCGAGTACCGCAATGCCACCGCTATCTGTGATCCAGCCGGTGACGGTCTCCAGAGATGCCCAAAGGTTTTTTACATCTCCCGGTTTGCCTGCGCCAAGGTGTTTTTTGAACGCCTCGGGCAAGTCTTTAACGTATTTTTTTCTGACCAGATGATTGGCAATGTGCACGCGGCCCGGCACAGCCTGCTTGTTCTCTTTCAGAATATCGTCCAGATCTATGCTCATCCCACGCTTGTTGAGCCGCTCGACAATTTTGCCGGCACGTTCCATTCGCGCCTGTTCCTGAGTCCGGGTGCCTTCGGTCATGGCATCGCTGTCGGGATCGATGTTCAAACCGACGATATGGATACCGATGCCATTCCAGACGGTGGAGAATTCGATGCCCGGGATCAGGCTCAAAGAATCGGGGACCTGTTCGCTGGCTTTGCGCCAACCGCTGACAGTGTCGTGATCGGTAATAGCGAGTGTGGTCACGCCCGCATCGATGGCTGCACTGATCAGTTCGACGGGCGTCAACGAGCCGTCAGAGGCGTTGCTATGACAGTGCAGATCTGGGCGCACACCCGATTTTATATCTGGTCGTATATCGGAGTGCATATCAATAATATTGTCGTTAGTTATTTGTTTTGACAGCGGTTTTGCCCGGATTGTTTCAGATCCGGACAGGCGCGCACCGCACAGTGGCTAAGCGAAATGGCGCATAACTATGCGGCTGTGAGGGCGGGCGCAGCCGTAAGCGGTGCTAGAATTGGCTTATCGAGCATCCCCAAACAATAAATTGAAGGAAAAACCATGAAAACCTGGGATACCCCGCCAGAAATGCTGATCGACGTTGCCAAGTCATATACGGCGACCATTCAAACCAACAAAGGCGAGATTGTTGTCGGCCTCCACCCGGAACATGCGCCGAGCACAGTTAACAACTTTGTGTTTCTGGCTCGTGAGGGCTTTTACGACGACGTGTCTTTCCATCGCGTTATTCCAAATTTCGTTATTCAGGGTGGCGACCCGACCGGCTCCGGCTCCGGTGGTCCTGGCTATCGTTTCGATTGTGAGACTGCCGATAACCCGTTGGTGCATGGCACCGGTTCATTGTCGATGGCACATGCCGGTCCCAATACGAATGGCAGCCAGTTCTTTATTACCCACGCACCGCAGCCGCATCTCGATGGCGTGCACACAGTGTTTGGTGATGTGACTTCCGGCATGGACGTTGTGAACAGCATCGAAGCCGGTGACGTGATGGAAAAGGTCACCATCGAAGAAAGCTGATTTGAAAGAGTTGGCCGAAGACTGATTCTTTTCAGTTCCAAGCCGGTTGTGGCAGTCCGACTAAAGTTCGAGCTCTGCCACAACCGGTTTTTTATTGTCGGCGATATAGCGGTCGTCTTCGGAGCAGCTGACATTACTCATAGCTGTTTCCGGGTCATGGGTATAAAACAACCGCACGCCACGGGTGATTTTGTCTTCGAGGTAAGCTTTCTTCTCGTCGATGACCAGCTCCGGAAAGCGGTCGTAACCCATTGTGAGCGGCAAGTGCACCCATTGCACACCGGGGATTAAATCTGCCGCAAATGACACGCCTCCGTCGCCGCCAAGTTCCCCCATCATCAGTCCGCGTGTGTGTCCGTCGCTGAACTCGAAGCGCACGGCTTCACCGGTTAACGGGTGCTCCGGGCCGCTGACCAGTTCGACTCTGCCGCTGTCTTTAAGTAACTGTATTTGCTCGGGAAGTATTGACGGTTTGTCGCGCAGATGCGGGTGTAAGGCCGTGTCCCAGGCGGCTTCGCTGATCAGGTATCTGGCGTTTGGGAACAGCAGCTGCATAGGCTGTCCTTCCTCGTACAGGCTGAACAGCCCTCCCACATGGTCGAAGTGCAAATGACTGAGCACGACCAGATCAACATCGTCGTGAGAGCATCCCAATTCGTTTAGAGAATGGAGTAAGCGATGTTCCGACTCCGTCAGGCCGAAGCGATCAGCAAGTGCCGGCTCGAGAAACGCACCGATGCCTGTTTCAAATAAGACGGTTTTGCCGCTGAGTCCGGTGGCTAACAGGCAGCGGCAAGCGAGCTCAATACGGTGTTGCTCATCGGGAGTAAACCAGCGCTCCCATAATGCGCGGGGCGCATTGCCAAACATGGAGCCGCCATCAAGATGTTGGCGATTACCTTCAACCGACCAGAGCTTCATCGGTGGCGAACAGCCCTAGACGTGCTCGCGAAGCCAGTCCATGGCTTCGGCCAGTTCGTCACTGAAGAAGTGGCGAACTTCGGCGTTCACGAAGTGATCCATAACCTTCGGCATGAATTCAAGAAACGTTGATTCGCTGATGATGGCGACTTTGGCAACACGTTGCTGCTGTTCCTTGATGAACTGCATGTGTGACATGAAGCTGGCAAAGTTTTGCCAACCGGGGAAGCTCTCCGCCTGAATACAGACGCCGGCGAGCGAGCCTTCGTCTTCGATGAATTTATCGGTTGCCGCACGCAACTTATCGAAGTCTTCGCTCTTTAGCGCATCAATTGGCCGGATCACCAGAATGCCGGGGTCGGGTATCAGTTCGTATTCGATCATGCTGAGATGATAAACGAAGCACAGTCAGCCTGAAACACACCGGATGCGGCCGGTCGGGCTATGAAACAGTTAGTATTGCCCGGTTATTGTTCTGTAGTCCGGTAAAGGAAGTTTGTGAAACGCGTATTGTTGTCCTGGAGCAGTGGCAAAGACTCCGCACTCACGCTTGAGTATTTGCGGCGCGATCCGGAGGTCGAGCTGGCCGGACTGATTACCAGCTTTAATACTGATGCCGACAGGGTTGCGATGCACGCTGTGCGCCGGGAGTTGGTGCAGGCGCAGGCAGAAGCGGTCGGCTTGCCCTTGCTGGAAGTGGAGCTGGTGCCACCGGGTACTAACGACACCTATATAAGAGCAATGGCGACAGCGCTGATTCAGGCCAAGTATGATCTGCGCGTCAGTCATCTGGCGTTCGGTGATTTGTTTCTTGAAGATGTGCGCGCATTTCGTGAGAAGCAGCTGCAGCCCCTGCAACTCGAACCGCTGTTTCCGGTGTGGGGTCAAGACACAACTTCGTTTGCAGACGAGATTGTCGCTGCGGGTATCGAAGCCGTGGTTACCTGCATCGATACGTCGAAGCTGGATGCGTCGCTGGCCGGAGCTGCTTACGACAGCGATTTTCTGGCGGCGCTGCCTGACGGTGCCGACCCTTGCGGTGAAAACGGCGAGTTTCATACCTTCGTCCACAGCGCCCCGTCATTTAATGCTCCGCTGGCTGTAACTAAAGGTGAATGCATCGAGCGCGACGGTTTCGCCTACGTAGACGTTCTGCCGGATATCGAATAACGGCAGGGACGGCCAGGCTGAGAGTGTCGGTTTAGCCGTTGCAGTCTGGTAAGGTAAGCCACCTGAGCCGCGGCCTGTACTGATGGAAACTGTATTAATGCAGACCGGCGGTTTTACTGATAGCAAACCGAGGGGGATATATGTCAGTTCAGATTGATAGTAAGCAGGCGCTGATTGCAGCGATTCTGTTCAGCATCATGGGTGTGTTCGCTATGATGATTGGCCCGGTCATGATCACATCGTTGATTGTCGACCTTGGTTTTGACGAAGGTCAGGCCAGCCTGATTCTGGCTATTGAGTATCTCGGTATTGCGCTGGCTTCAATTTGCGCAGCCTTTTGGTTGAACAGAGTTAGCTGGAAGGCAGCCGGTGCGCTGGCCGCCAGCGTCATTGTGGTCGGCAATATTGTGTCCGGCATGCAGACCTCTTTTGAAGTGCTCGCGGTAGTGCGCTTCCTTGTCGGCTTCCTCGGCGAGGGTGTCGCCTTTGTTATTGGTATTGCTGTTGTCAGCTCGACGAAAGACCAGCAGCGTAATTTCGGTTTCGTCATTGCGTCGCAAGTGGCCTTTGGTGTTGCAGCCAACTACATCCTGCCCAACTTCTTTATTCCGACCATGCAGTTTGGCGGCATCATGTATCCGCTGGCAGCACTGGCTCTGGTGTTTGCATTCGCCGTGATCTGGCTGCCGTCGGGTGCAGCAGCACCCGGTGCCGATGGTGATCAGGCTGCCGCGGCTGGCGGTGGCTCGGTCTGGCCGGCAGTGATCGCTCTTATCGCTATGTTTGTCTGGTGTACCGGTCTTGGAGCTATCTGGAACTTTGTGTCGCAGATTGCCATTGAGGGTGGTCTCACCCGTGAGTCTGCCGGTAACGCAATTGCCATTAGTTCTGCCTGCGCCATTCTTGGCGGCATCATTGCTTCGGCAATCGGCGCCCGCTTCGGTTCATTCGTGCCCGTGGCGGCCGCGATAACCGTGCAGGTCATTATGATCTGGTTCCTGCAGGGTGACTTCAGTTTCTGGCAGTTTGTTGCTACCGCGGCAGTGTTCCAGATCTTCTGGAATATCACGGGTCCGTTCCTGATGGGTGCCGTGTCTATCCTAGATCCGAAGGGGCAAATCAGCGTGATGATTCCGGCAGCACAGATTGGCGGCTTGTTCTTAGGTCTGGCGATTGCCGGCAGTGCTATCGGTCCGGGCGATCTGTCGCCGGCCAATCAGATTGCCATCGCCTGTTGCATACTCGCGCTGCTGATCTTCGCGCCGATTGGGTTGAAGATGAGCAAGCCGGCTGCAGAGGCCTCGGCGTAGATTCAGCTCCGGAATAAACCAAAAAGGCCGCTCTGCTGAGCGGCCTTTTTTTATTCAATATCGCACCAGCTTTAAGACGGTTTCCAGGGCGTGTTGAACGACACGCGATGCATCAGGCGATGCGACTGACCGAAGTCGAAGATTCCGCGATGCAGGGTGGAGAAGTTATCCCATAGTGCCAGCGACCCGGGTTGCCAGTGAAAGCGGCACTGATATTCAGGGCGGGTTTGATGAGCAAACAGAAAGTCGAGCACGGCACGGCTTTCATTGCGGTTCATCCCGGCTATTTCGCGGGTCATCAATTCGGAAACAAACAGGAACTTCCGGTGTGTTTCCGGATGCGTGCAAACAACAGGGTGCTCGTTGGGCGGCAGATACTGGCGCACCTGCTTGTACTGCTCCGGTTCCATTTGCTCAAGCACCTTCAGCAGGTTGCGCTGCATGTTGTCGTGAATGGCGGTCAGTTCAGACACAAAGCGCTGCCAGGCCGGTGCCAGATCGTTGAAGGCTGCGCACATGTCTGCCCATACCGTATCGCCACCGCCGGCAGGAACGTCCACTGCGTAAAGTAACGAACCGCGCGTGGGGGTAGCGCGGAAAGTGCTGTCGGCGTGCCAGTCGATGTCCGTCACCAGACCGTCGTACAACGCCGGATACTCCTGCACCCAAACGCCGGGATGACCTTCCATACTCGGCGCGTAGCCCTGCTCCTGAATCTCGCCGAAGCGTTTGCCCAGTTCAAGATGCTGGGCGGGGCTAAGTTCCTGATCGCGGAAGAACAGTACCTGATAGTGCAGCCAGGCCTGATAGATCTCAGCAAACAGCGCCTCGTTATCCAGTGCGTCCGCAATCTGAATACCGCTGATCTCCGCGGCAAAAGAGCCGGTGCAGGGTGTTGCAGTGAACCCCTGATACCGGGGGTTCTCTATAGGTTCGTTCTTGGTAGCAAGCTCAGCCATGTCTTACCTCTGCTGTCGGAGAAGCTTGCGGACAGGCTATCACGCCAAATGGATGATCGTCAGCGGATGTCGACGTAATCCATTCTGCAGTCCGGCTTGTCGAACACGAGCTGCATGGTACTGATCGACCGTTCCAGAAAACCGCCTTCGCAATAGCAGAGGTAGTAGTCCCACATCCGGATGAACTCGTCCGGGTAGCCCATTTGCCGGATGGCGGGCAGGTTTTTGAAGAACTCTGCGCGCCAGTCTCTGAGGGTGCGGGCGTAATGCAGACCAATGTCGTGCAGACCCGTGATCTGCAGGTCGGTGGCAGCGGTGATTGAGTTCATGATCGCGCCCACAGAGGGCAAGGCGCCGCCCGGGAAAATGTACTTCTGAATAAAGTCGACGGTCTTGGCAGCGCGTTCGTGGTTGCGGTCGGCAATAGTAATGGCCTGAATCAGCATCCGGCCGTCCGGTTTCAGCAGGGAGCTGCACTTCTTGAAGAATGTGTCGAGATACTGCAGACCAACCGCCTCGATCATTTCTACGGATACGAGCTTGTCGAACTTGCCTTCAAGCAAGCGGTAGTCTTTTTGCAGAACCGTCACTTTGTCTTCAAGCCCGGCTTCTTTGACCCGCTGGGTTGCTACTGCGAATTGGTTCGGCGAGATGGTTGTAGTAGTGACACGACAGCCGTAGTTCTTGGCAGCGTATAGGGCAAAACCGCCCCAGCCGGTGCCTATCTCAACCACGTGATCGCTTTCATCCAGCTGCAGCTTGCGGCAGATCAGGTCGAGTTTGTGCAGTGCAGACTCTTCAAGCGTCGAGTCTTCATCTTCGTAGATGGTCGCGGAGTAGGTCATTGTCGGGTCGAGAAAGGTGCGGAACATTTCTTCGCCCAGATCATAGTGAGCGTAGATGTTTTTCTCGCTGTTGCCGACAGTGTTGCGGTTAGCCCAGTGAGCCAGCCGCCGCGCAGGTTTCAAAAAATTGGTAAAGCCGCCATCGAGATTGAGCATCACCTTACGGTTGCGCACCATGAGCCTGATAACGGCAGTAAGGTCTGAGGTTACCCACTTGCCTTCCATGTAGGCTTCCGAGCCGCCAACCGGGCCGCCACAAATCAGATCGGTGTAAGCCGACGGATCGAGAATCTGCACAGACGTTTCGAGATCGCTGTGCTCATCGCCAAAGGTTTGTGTGCCGATGGCGTCGCTGATGGTCAGCCGTGCATTTTCAATCTGCGCAAGCTGCCTGAAAAGCAGACCGCGCATACGCGTTTGTGCACCGCTGAGAGGCAGTGCAGCATCCAGTTCGCGCACGTTGCCAGTGGTATCCAACTCTTCCATCTAAAAGCTCCCGTTATTTTATTTTTTGCGTCGCTGCCGTTTGCACGGGGCGGGGCTTATCGGGGTGTGGCACCAGAGGTACTTTTTTGAGCCACAACTTTAATGCCTGCCAGTGTATCAGGGTGATGACGCGAAGCGTAATGAAGGGGTCAGACCCCAGTGTTTTCGCCAGATTGGCGCTGTTGATCGGCTGCCGTTCCAGGCCCAGCTGGGCGCTGAACACGGATTTGCCGTTGCGTACATTCTTCATGCCGACGAACAGCGATTCGCCCGGCTCGGATAAGCGGGCGGTGTAACTCATGTGCATGTCCATGAAGGGAGAGACATGCATTTTTTTGTCGAACTGGTAGCTGAAGCCTTTTGCCGCGCGGTTGTCCTCCTGTGCGAGCACATAGCAATGGCGTTCTTTCCATGGCGTGTTGGTGACTTCAAAGACTACGTCTGTCGGCTTGTCCGCTTTGTCGTAGCAGTAGTAGACGCTGATCGGATTAAAGCAGTAACCAAAGTAGCGAAAGTTGGTGAGCAGGCAAACACGACCCTCCGGCTTGCGGCCGGTTTTTTCCTGCACCAGATTGCGGATGTGTTCTGCCAGCGGCGTTGAGGGATTGCCGGCATGATCCTTGCGGTTGAACCACGCTAAAGCCGGACGTCTGGCGGACCACAGCAGGAAGCGGTCGAAGACGCTATCAACTTCTTCCAGGTCGACAAACATCATGAACACGGAGTAGTCAAAGCCGTGCTCTACAGGTTGTTTGCGAAAGTGTTTAACCCGCCCTTTGTAAATGCAGCTCTTCATCTTGTTCCGTTTGATTGGGGAGTGCATCGATACCATCGCATACGCGGATTGCGCTTTTCACGCCGTCTTCATGGAAGCCATAGCTCCAGTATGCGCCCGCATACCAGGTGCGGTTAGTGCCATTGATGTCGGCCCAGCGCTTTTGTGCCGCCATACTTTCGAGATTGAACACCGGATGCTCATAGCTGATCCGCTTGATTATCTTCGACGGGTCAATAGTCTGGCTGCCGTTCAGCGTGACCAGATACTGTGTGTCTGTGTCGAGGTTCTGCAGCGTCGTCAGGTTGTAAGTCACGCTGACATGGCTTTCCGGGTTAACCGGGCGGTGGTAGTTCCACGCCGCCCAGGCACGACCCTGTTTAGGCATGAGCCGTGTGTCGGTGTGCAGGATGGTGTCGTTCGGCTGATACGGTATTGCGCCCAGTACCTCATTTTCTTCCTGGCTCGGGTCGCGCAGCATGCTCAGCGCCTGATTGCTGTGAGCGCCGATAACGATTTGATCAAAAGCTTCGGGTTCGCGGCCGCGGGCTTTTACCAGCACATGGGTGTCGTGACGCTCAATCCATTCGACCGGCGTATCCAGCAGGATGCGGTCCTTATACGGACGACTCATGGCACGCAGATACTCGCGTGAGCCACCGGTAACGGTGCGCCAGCGCGGGCGGTTCTTGATTTGCATCAGGCCATGGTTCATGAAAAAGCGTCCGAACTGGGAGGCAGGGAACTGACGCATCATACCCGGCTCTGAAGACCAGATGGCGCCGGCCATCGGCAGCAGGTAGTCCTCAACCATCGGGCCGCTAAAACCATTCTCATCCAGAAATTCGCCCATGCTTTTATCCGGGGGCGAAGCCAGCAGTTTGTCGGCCGAGCGATTGAAACGCATGATGTCGGCGATCATTTTGTAGAAGGTCGGGCGCAGCAGGTTTTTGCGTTGTGCAAACAATGCTCCCAGTGAACTGCCGTTGTATTCCAGTCCGCTCAGTTCGCATTTGAAGCTGAAGCTCATGCCGCTGGGTTGTGAGGTGATGCCCAACTCATCAAGCAGCGCAGTGAAGTGCGGATAGTTGCGGTGGTTGAAGACGATGAAGCCTGTATCAATCGCAAACTTCTTGCCTTCGCTTTCTACGTCCACTGTATTGGTATGACCGCCGGGGCGGGAGTCCGCTTCGAATACGGTGATGTCATGTCGCGGGTGCAGCCGGTGCGCAGCATAGCTGCTTGAAATGCCGGTACCTACAATTGCGATTTTCATAGTAAAGACTCCGGGTCTCTGGAGGGGCGTTGCGCTGTCAGTACCCGGGTGAGGTCCCGAAGTGCGATGCCGGGTTGAATGCCTAGTGAAACCGCGCCGACAGCTTCGATCGCTGCGCGCGCTGTGATAGATGCCTGACCGCCAACAAATACGCGGGCTGCCGAGCGGGTAACCAGCTGCCGCAGCTGTGCCAGCGCTGTCTGATCCGGCGGCTGCAGCCCTGCCAGCACGATAGCGTCGGGCAGTGTGCGGCGATATGCCACTTCAAGGTGTGGCAGCGGGGTGTTGGCGCCAAGGTTAATGACTCTGTAGTTGGCTTCGTGTGCAGCCAGGCAAAACAGAGATAAGCCGAGATCATGCGTTTCGCTTGGCAGGCATGCTGTTATCAGCAGCGGACCGGTGGCGCGGCCGAACTGATGTTGGAAGCGTGCGCCCAACTTATGACTGACGTAGGTGCTGAAGAAGTGTTCTTCCGCAATGCCGCCCGGCACTTTGTCCCAGCGCTGTCCGAGCGTTTGCAAGACTGGTTCGATCAGTTCGGGAATCACGGCGCTGATTGGGAACAGTCCGAGTACTTCCTGATAAATGCGGTCAAGTTCGGCTTCGTCGAACTGAGTGATCGCTTTCAACATGCCATCCTGATAGCCGGACCAAGGGCCGCTGTCTTCGGCAGTCTGTTGGTCATCGTCAAGCAGATCTGGCACCTGCCGTATCGGAATGCCGCGGGCGCGCAGGGCCAAAGCCTTCTGCACGGTTTCAATATCCTGATCGGTGTAGAGCCGGTGACCGGAATCGGTGCGAATTGGCTTAAGCAGCCCGTAGCGGGTCTCCCACGCACGCAGCGTGACCGGCTTGACGCCTGTCATCGCGGAAACTGTGCGTATCGGGTAGGGCATTTGCTTTCCAGTAGCTCTCTTGTTTGGGCTATTTAAAACTTATACAAAAACTATAAATATCTTCATCGGAAATCAAGCCAAAATACAATTTGTTACAAAAAGATATAGAAAAAAACAATTTATATGGCGTGTAGCGTTGCTAATAATTATACAAACAGTATATTGTTTGAACATGAAATACGATAAACACAGTTTTGTAGAGCTTTTTCCCGCCGTTCCCAAGGCGTTGGCTGCTCTGACTGTGGCCGGGCTGTTATCCGCCTGCAGCCAGCCCGACGCCCCGTCACTTGAGGACCTGAACGCCTCTTATGAAGCCGCCATGGCCGCTACGGCTGATAGGGCCGTCATATTCGCGCCGGGCAGCGAGACAGAGCTACAGGTGCTGAACAGAACCGCGGAATTTTTTGCCGGAATGACATCTGAATCGGTCAATGATCAGGTCTCCGGTGTATACGCGGCGGACGGTTATCTGAATGACAACGTCGTCGGCATCTTTGGAATGGAAGAGATCGGTGCCTACTTTGCGCACGCCGCGTCTCAGTCAGAAGTGCTCGATGTGAAGTTTCTGGATGTGGCCCGCAGTGATACCGATTACTACATTCGCTGGGAAATGACGGTTGTGGCACCTGTGCTTGCCGGGGGTGAGCCTGTTGTCAGTTACGGCACTACCCAGTTTCGTTTTGATGCGGATGGCCGCGTGCTCATTCACAAAGATTTCTGGGACGCTTCTACCGGAATGTACGAACACATTCCTTTTATAGGCGCTCTAACCAAATACGTTCACGCCAAACTGGCGGCCGGTGCTGAGCCGGCAACGGACCATTAGGATTTAAGGAGACAGCGATGCTAGCTATTGAGTTGTGCGAAAGAGGTTTAATACCTGACGGATTAACGCGCATGGGAATGCGCCGCCTGATGGCAGCCAGACTGCGTAACGAGTCTGCAGACCGTGCCGAAGGTGAGTTTGAGCGGTTTACCCGCGGCCTGGAAACACTCCGTAACAGCCCTATTGCCGAGGAAGTCGACAAGGCTAACGAGCAACACTATGAAGTGCCGGCCAACTTTTTCCTGAAATCGCTGGGCAAGCATCTCAAGTACAGCTGCTGCCAGTTCGATCCTGATGTGAAGTCTTTGGATGAGGCGGAAGCCCGCATGCTGGCGCTGACTTGTGAGCGTGCAGAACTGGCCGACGGTCAGCGTATTCTTGAACTGGGCTGCGGCTGGGGTTCGCTCACGCTGTGGATGGGTGAGCATTACCCCGGCGCAAAAATTACTGCTGTTTCAAACTCGGCTTCGCAGCGCGAGTACATCATGAGCCAGGCTGCAGAGCGCGGCCTCGACAATGTGGAAGTTGTGACAGCTGACGCGAACGAGTTTGAGCCGGAAGGCGAGTTTGACCGTGTGGTCAGCGTCGAGATGTTTGAGCACATGAAGAATTATCAGGAGCTGATGCAGAGAATTTCCCGTTGGCTCAAACCGGGCGGCAAGTTGTTTGTACATATCTTCGTGCATCGCCATTTGATGTATCCATTCACTACTGAAGGTGAATATGACTGGATGGGGCGTTACTTCTTTACCGGTGGTCTGATGCCGGCAGAAAGCACTCTGCTGTATTTTCAGGACGATCTGACCATTGAAGACCAGTGGCGCGTTTCCGGCACTCATTACGAGAAAACCTCCAATGCCTGGTTGGCAAACATGGATGCTAATCGTCAGGAGATTATGCAGACGCTGAAAGAAACCTACGGTGAAGAAGATGCTGCCCGTTGGTTTAACCGGTGGCGCATGTTCTTTATGGCTGTGGCCGAGTTGTTCGGTTACGCCAATGGCACCGAATGGATGGTGGCACATTATCGGTTTGTTCGTCCGGAAGTAGCGTAAGCTGCAGTATTCGCGGGTGGCTTCGGGAGAAATTTATGGATGCTGTGCCGGTTCAATCCCTTCTCGGTAACTCGTTGTTAGCGATCGTATTGCTGATGACGGCCGGTTGGGTTGTCAGTTTCATCCGCAACGACGTCAGTGTCGTCGACATTTTGTGGGGGCCTGCCTGTGCAACTTCCGGCGTGGTCTATTTTCTGCTGGTGCCTGAGCCTTCAATTCGGGCGCTGGTCTGTCTGGTTCTGGCATTGGCGTGGGCGCTGCGTCTGGCTGTGTTTGTTGGCTGGCGCAACCATGGCAAACCGGAAGACCGTCGTTATGCCGAGATGCGGGAACGCAACGGCGCCAGCTGGCCCTGGCGCGCCTTCCTGACGGTCTTTATGTTGCAGGCGGTTCTGGCCTGGGTGGTATCCCTGCCGCTGTTAGGCGGGATTGCCGGCACCGGTCCGCTCAACTGGCTCGACTATGTGGCGGCATTGATCGTTGTATTCGGGCTTGTCTTCGAGAGTGTAGCCGATTTACAGATGGCAGCCTTCCAGTCGCGTGCGAAAAATAGTTCCGGCGTGATGGATCAGGGCTTGTGGCAATACAGTCGTCACCCGAACTACTTCGGTGAGTTCTGCGTATGGTGGGGTATGTATCTGTTCGCTCTGTCTGCCGGTATGTGGTGGACGGTACTGGGTCCTGCACTGCTTACGTTTTTCCTGTTTAAAGTGTCGGGCATTGGCCTGACAGAAAAAACCATTACACAGCGCAGACCCGAGTATCAGTCCTATATAGACCGCACCAGTGCGTTCTTTCCGCGTTTGCCTCGCAAGCAAGGGTAATGCATAGTCGGGTGCACTTTGTGGCGTTCATCGCGCCGTAAGAATTTCTTAATTTGTTATTTCAGGATGATTTGAAATGAAGACAGTGTTCAAACGTATTTCAATGGTCATGGCGACGGCGGTGTCGCTGGTCTTTGCATCCGCGGCGGCGAATGCTGAGGTTTTGCCTGATCCGACTTCGGCAGATTTCTGTCAGCGCGCACAGCAGTTACTTGCAACTACGGAAATAGTCAGTGAGAACAACGTGTTCGACAACATGCCCGACTATCGTTCATCCAAACCGTCAGCCGAGCCCGGTCAGTCTGTAAAGACTTATCAGGTTGTTACCTATAAGGGCGATACGCCGATCGTTGTTTCCTGCAAGGTGAAGACGTCTGACCATATTCAGGATGTTTATGGTGAAGACAAAGCGGGTCAGCAGAACATTTGTGCATTGCTGACGGGCATGCTGAAAGATCAGGCAGTCGCTGAGTTGCTGAGTGCCGGTAATCCGGGTGCGGCCGACATTGCCCGCAACTTTGCAGTTGAGCAGACCGAACCGGTAGTGACCGGTCGTAGCTATCTGGCTGATTTTCAGCCGGTCACCGAAGCGGCTGACGGCACCATTACATTGCATAGCCCGGGACTGCAGGTCGAATGGGACAGCTGGTGGTGGTACGTGTTGCCGGACAAATTCGTCGGGCAGACTTATTGCCATTTGCCCACCGCTGACCTGATCAAAGGCGTGGCAACAGGTGATATGTCGCCGGGTCTGACTGTGACAACCGTCGATGATGCGCCTACTACCCCTCAGGGATAAGTTTCAAAGCAAATTTATTGGCGCTAAGTCGCAGTAAATATTAAGAAAGCCGGCCTTTGGCCGGTTTTTTTATTGGGTGTGCGTCCGGGGCCTGTTTAGTGAAGAATTGTGGCTCGTCAATTACGCGCGTGAACCGGGGGTGGGATATGCAACAGGCGAGTCAGCAGGGTTTGAATGCTCTTTATAAGGCGTCTTCAGCAGCCGCTTTTCTCATCGTCGCAGGGATGTGCATACATCTGTTTAATGCGGGGTATTACGAGCCGCAAGTGCTTGGCTTTGTCGACAAGGCCAAAGATTACGGCGATATGGCAAAGATTGAGAATGCGATCGGATCCTGGGCGTTTACTTCCAGTGGTATCACGCACATGGTGGTCGGGGTGGCACTGGCTGTTCTCGGGCTTGGTCTGTCGCGTCTGGCAGAACACACACATCCGATTGCAGCCCAGTTTATTTTGCTTGCTGCTGTTACCGGCGGTCTCGGATTTCTGCTTACCGGCATTTCTGATATTCCGGCGACTAAATACGGTCAGTTGTTGCGGGAGCTGAATCCTGACTACAACACCAATATTTTGCTGATGACCACGATGATCCGTGGTCTCGTCAATACGCTGGCGATATTCGGTCTGGGTATGCTGGCGGCGTTGACCGGTTACTACACGTTGTCGAGTCATGCATTCCCGAAATGGTATGGCTATTTTTGTTTTCTCTTGGCGTTCCCGGGCGTGATGTGTCTGGTCAACCCGGTGATGGGTTTTTCCTATCTGGCGATTGCCCCGGTGTGGGCATTGGCGCTGGGTTTGTTTATGCGCAAAAAAGTTATTGTTTGAATTTGGTTTAAGAAGTGAGTTTTAGTTGAAAGTACAAATATTTTTGGAAGCCGGTTTATCGCCTCAGGAAGTCTGCGAAATCGGTTTGGTTGCGGAAGGCTATGGTGTTGATACTGTCTATGCTTCAGCGTTCCCGGCGCGTCGTGACCCGTTTCTGAATCTGTCGAAGCTGGCGCTTGAGTCGTCTTCGGTAAGACTTGGCGTAGTGCCGCTGAGTCCTTTTGAGATTGTGCCGGTGCGGCTGGCCGATTCGTTGCTGACGCTTAATGACATGTGCGGTGGTCGCGCAGGTCTGGTTGTCGGTGGCATGGGTCAATCGATCATGCGGGCGACAGGTCTGAAGCCGACACGCAGGGTGACCGCAGTCCGCGAGTGCGTGGAGATTTTGCGTGAGGCCGGTAAAGGCGAACCCATGGACTATCAGGGTGAAGTGCACCGTGCTGCCGGTTATCACCCGGGCTGGACCAACCCGGAAGTCCCGCCGCAAGTGTTAGTCGGTGCCAATGGTCCCATGATGCTGAAGATGGCCGGGCAGGTGGCCGATGGTGCGATGCTCAGCGATGTGGCTATACAGAAAATGCCTGAAGTATTGGGCAACATACAGACAGGTCTGGCTACCGGGGGCCGCGACCTTGCCGGTTTTGATGTTTCCAATTTCTTTGCCTGGCACATCAAGGAAGACCCGCAGGCGGCGGATGACGAAGCGCGTCGCGAAATGGTCTGGCGCGGTGTTCTGCAGCAGTGGTACACCGAGCCGTTTCTTGGCGAAGAGCAGGCCGCATTCGTCGAAAGCAAGTTTGAGGCATTCCTGCAGGCGTTTTATCAGCGCAGTGCACATATCGAAGGTGTGCCTGAAGAAATCATTCAGGCGCTGGTCGAGAACCTCACCTTTACCGGTGGTTTGGACGCCATTCCGCGTGTTGTTGAGCATTTGCGTGAATTTGAGGCCGCCGGTCTCGATGCCATTACGCTGAAAATACATGACGACCCGATGGATGCAGTGCATTTGATCGGTAAGCACCTGATACCAGCGCTGAACTAATAGTTGTTGCCAATTAAAAAGCCGCCCCGTTTCCGGGAGCGGCTTTTTGGTTTCTACTTGCCGTGCATCTAGCCTTTGGCGCGCACTGACAGTACCGGGCAGCTTGCTTTGCGCAAGACATCTTCGGTAGTGCTGCCGAGAAGCATATGCTTCACGCCGCTATAGCCGTGTGTGGTCATGACAATCATCGTTGCATTGATGCTGTCGGCGTAGCCGACGATTTCGTCAGCGGGTCTGCCTACCAGCACGTTCGACTCAACGGCTCCCAGACCACTAAGGTGTTCGCCGATAAAGGCAGACAGCCGTTCTCCGGCGTAGTCGGTAAGTTCCTGCACACTGGGCGTGGTAACCGGACCCATGTCCAGCGTGCCGTAGATCTGCGGTTCTTCTACGACATACACACAATGTACCGATGCGTGCATGTCATGCGCGAGTGCCTGAACCCAACCGAGTGCCTCTGCTGACGCTTCGGAGAAGTCGGTCGGGAATACGATGGATTTGCTTTGTTCTGACATGGTTCACCTCCCGGAAAACACGGAAACAGAGCTTTGCGCATATGCGCAGCGCCCCTATACCTCTATTGGAGACCCGGTGGGTTGTTACGGCAATACGGAGTTACCGTGATGGTTACTGCTGTGGCCCGCCGGTAAAGGCGTAGCGACGGGAGGCCGCAAAGTTAAACAGCATGGCGATGCCGGACCCTATTGCCAGCGGCAATATCGGGTATTGCTTGAACCACGGGAACAGGAAGATGCAGGCACTGTAGATTGCAAAGTTCAGCGCTGCGCCGATGGTTTGTACGGTCAGGTAGGCCGAGTACTCACGGGTTTTGTTAGCGGATGCCTGATGTCGAAATGCCCAGTTGCGGTTCAGGAACCAGGTGACCAGTACCGCAACCGCAAACGACGCGATACGTGCAGTGTAGTGATCCCACCCGTGGCTGAAGATCAGCCAGTTGAGAATGCCGGCGTCGACAATAAACCCCACCGCGCCGACGCAGGCGAAAGGCAGAAATCCGTCAGGAATTTTTTTTAGCACCTGTCCCCGGGCCCCTCTTTGAGTGCTGGCTATTGCTGAAACCTTAGCCGAGTCTGCAAAACCGGCGGTATATGTTCAAGTCTTAAATAGGTGGCTTGTGTTTGGGCGCAAACAGGGTTTCAGCAGGCGCTTTCAGCTTTATTCCCGCTTATGTAAGTAAACGGCAGTCAAATTCTTCCTATATACCTGTGAATGCGGCAGTATCAGTCGCGCACAATCATTTTTTGTTCGGCCTATCTGTGACTAATCATTCTTCAACCCGGCGCTTATCCGACCCGCTCTTCCTGTATTGGCTGGTTGCAGGTCTGACGGGTGTCTGGATTGTCTGGGATGCATTGATATTCCAGTTGGTCACTTATTCCCCGCATGCCGACTACTGGGAGCACACCGCAGTTCTGACCGAGTGGTTGCGTGGTATCGCCGATCCACCGAATCCGCACGTTCTCGATTCTTCATCCAGCCCGCGTTACATGCCGCTGTTTCTGGTGCTGACGTTTGCCGGCCAGATCTTCGGACTGGACGCGGTAGACCTGATGGGTATTAGTGCTGTGCTCAGTTATGCACTGATTGTCATCGGCATACGTTTGTTCTTCCGCGACTACTTTAACGACGACAAAGCCCCGCTGATTGCCTTCATCGTGTTGTTCTGTGGCTGGGGTGTGAGCTGGGTCTGGTCAAACCTGTATCAGTTGCGCAGTTTCCTGTACGTGGCCGGTTATCCCTCGTCGTTTGTTTTCGGCATGAGCATGATCGCTTTCTCGCTGACGCTGCGTGTGCTGCGGGAGCAGGTCAAACTGTATGCTGGCGCTTTTTGCCTGATGCTTCTGTCGGCTTTGATGTTTCTGATACACCCGCTGACGGGCGTATTCGGCATCAGTGGTTGCGGCTTGCTGGCGCTGGTCGCCTGGCAGGACTCATACCGTAATCGCGCGGTCATTATGGCTGCGCTGTTCATCGGTGCCACGGTTATTGCGGAGTTGTGGCCGTGGTTCTCGGTGTGGGAAGTGACGCTGGGGCGCGGTGGCACGGACGAAACCAGCTGGATGCATGGCGAAGGCGAATCCGGCGTGCTCGACCGGATCCGTTCCGGCGTCTGGCGTCATATTTTCTATGATCCGCTGTTTGTAACCGTCATTATCGGCTTTGGTTTGCCGTCGGTAGTCGCCTGGCTGTGGTTGCTGTGCCGGCGTTCCAAACGGTCACCCCAGGACTTTATTGTGCTCGGCGGTCTGGTGATGCTGCTGCCGTACTTCGCCCATATTTTTGTTTCTGTGCCGCTGGCGCATCGCTTCCTGCTGTTCGCGATTTTCTATTTTCATATGGCAGGGGTCTGGGCGCTGCTTCACTGGCTGAATGCCGTTAAGAAGGAGCGGGAGAGCGGGGGCATCGCTGCGATATTCGCCGGCGTGTTTGTGACCGGCTGGCTGGCCGCTGCGGTGATCTTTAATGTGGCGCAGGCAGGCCTGGAGTTTGGCGGCAAGAGTTTGTATTTGCGAACCATGCAGTTCGTTAACAAGTTCGAGCGTTTCCCCGATGGCGGCAATACGGTAGACCTCTACCGCTCGCTAACCACCGGCGTGGGTCCTTACGATGTAGTGATGGCGACTGACTCAAGCGGCTGGCCGTTGCCTACCGTGACCGGTAAGGTTGTTTCTTTGTATCACGAGAATCCGCTGCTGTTGGATCAGTTTGAGCGCAAGGCTGCGGTGGAGCTGTTCTACTCCGAAGGTGCAACGGCAGAACAGCGGAAAGATATTCTTGCCCGCTACAGCGTGTCATACGTGCTGGTCAGAGATCAGGAGTGGGTGCCCGGGCTATCGGAATGGCTCGGTGCAGTGGCCAGTGAAACCGGGCGGCGCGGCGAGTACCGCATGTTCAAACTGCAGACCCGCTAACCGCTTGATGCGGGTTTAATCCTCTTCGGGCTGCTCGCCCAGAATCGCCAGATTGTTAGGAATGCTCAGATACTGCAGGCGCTTGAGTTCCTGCCGGCCTCGGGTGACTGTTTCCAGTATTAAGCCGCAAGCGAGGCTTAAGAAGCTCAGCAGTGTCATGCCGGTGATCAGCACGGCAGTGGGCAGGCGCGGTACCAGACCGGTTTCCAAATAGGTCTGCACCAGAGGGATGCTCAGTCCCAAAGCCACGATCAATAGAATCGCGAAGATGGATGAGAAGAACTGCAGCGGGCGCTCATCTTTAATGAGGATTGCGATCTTCTTCAGAATTCTGAAGCCGTCACCGAAGGTGCTGAGCTTGCTTTCAGAGCCCTCCGGGCGTTCGCCGTAAGCTGTGTCTTCTTCGGCGATAGGCATGCGCAATTCCAGAGCGTGCACTGTCAGTTCCGTTTCAATTTCAAAGCCGCTCGACAGACTAGGAAAAGATTTTACGAAGCGGCGCGAAAATACTTTGTAGCCGGACAGCATGTCCTGAATGCCTGAGCCGAAGAACATCGCAACCATTGAGGTCAGCAAAACATTGCCGAATTTGTGACCGGGGCGATAAGCCGCCGCGAGCTCTTCCGGTGTGACACGTTTGCCATTCACCAGGTCGAGATTCTCGGATACCAGTTTTTCCACCAGACGCGGCGCAGCTGCAGCTTCGTAAGTGTCGTCACCGTCAGCCATCACATACACGTCGGCATCGATGTCGGCGAACATGCGGCGGACAACGTTGCCTTTGCCTTGCAGACGTTCAGTGCGCACGATGGCGCCGGCCAGCAAGGCAGTTTCTACTGTATTGTCGGTGGAGTTGTTGTCGTAAACGTAAATCTCCGCACCGGGCAGCGACTGCTGGAAGCCATGCACGACTTCGCCGATGGTATTGGCCTCGTTATAGCAGGGCAGTAGTACGGCAATTTTTATGTTGCCGGAGATGCTTTCGCTGAGATGTGTGTCGTTCTGGCTCATGCTGTTCTGATGTTTTTGGTCTAATGCTTTCTGTCTGTGACCAGTGGTAGCGGAGAAGTGTAGCGCTTATCTGCGGATTTGCGACCTACGGTGTCACATAACCGCTATTTTGTTAAGTCGCATAGGGGGCCGGCAGTTACAGGAGGTCGAGGCCTGTCTCTATTGCCAGCGTCAGGCGGCTCAGGTCCTCCGGTTCGATAATGTATGGAGGCATCAGGTAGATCAGCTTGCCGAACGGGCGGATCCATACCCCTTGCGATACAAAATGCTGTTGCAGTTCGGCGACCGGCACTTCGTTTTTGGTCTCGACGACGCCGATGCCACCCAGTACCCGCACATTCTCCACCTGCGGTTGGGTTTCCAGCATCATCAGTTCAGCCGCCAGTTGCGACTCGATCATGCTGATTCGGCTTTGCCACGGGCTGGCCAACAACAGTTCGATGCTGGCGTTAGCGACTGCAGCGGCCAGTGGGTTGGCCATGAACGTAGGTCCGTGCATTAGCACGCCGCCATCAGCGGATATGCCTTCCGCAACTTTGTCGTTAGTAATCGTGGCGGCCAGACTCATGTAGCCGCCGGTCAGTGCTTTACCCACACATAAAATGTCGGGGACGATGTTCGCATGTTCGCAAGCGAACAGAGTGCCGGTTCTGCCGAAGCCGGTCGCAATCTCATCGGCGATCAGCAGCACGTCGTATTCTGCACACAGACGCGCGACTTCCTTAAGGTAGTCGGCCGAGTAGAACCACATGCCGCCGGCACCCTGCACAACGGGTTCAAGAATGACCGCTGCGATTTCGTCCGCGTGTTGTTCCAGCAGGCTGCGGAAACCGTCGATATCGCCGTTGCGCAAAGTCTGACCGAACGGCGTTTGCGGACGTGGCGCGAACAAATGCCCGGGCAGTACATGCGTGAACAGGCTGTGCATGCCGTTAACCGGGTCGGTGACAGACATCGCACCAAAGGTGTCGCCGTGATAGCCGCCGCGGATTGTCAGGAAGCGGGTTTTTTGCTTTTTACCCTGCGCCTGCCAGTACTGCAGTGCCATTTTCAGGGCAACTTCAACACTGACCGAGCCGGAATCGGCAAAAAATACTTTTGTTAACTGCGTGGGTGTTATGGACAAGAGGCGGTCGGCCAGTGCCATGGCTGGTTCATGCGTAAGGCCGCCGAACATGACGTGCGACATCTTGTCGATCTGATCCTTGGCCGCGGCATTCAGCACCGGGTTGTTGTAGCCGTGAATCACGCACCACCAGGACGCCATGCCATCAACGAGTTCAGTGCCGTCTTTCAGACGAATGCGCACACCCTCGGCCGACTCGGCCTCATAAGACGGCAAGGGGTTGGTCATCGATGTATATGGATGCCAGATGTGTTTTTTATCGAACTCATCCATCACTTAGAGTTGTGCCTCAAGAATGGAAAAGTCGAGTTCTGCTATGACCTGATCCAGATCATAGGTGCCCATCCACGGCACGATGCCGATCAGTGGTGCGTCGATTTGCTGGCGAAGAGTCGCAATGTTGGATTCGCGGGCAACCATGTCCGGGTCGACGCAGTTGCCGATCCAGCCGGCGAGTTTCAGTCCGGCCGCACGAATAGCCTCGACAGTTAGCAGGCTGTGATTGATGCAGCCCAGACGCAGGCCCGTGACCATGATGACCGGCGTTTGAATGGCCGTGGCTACGTCGGCCAGTGTTTCGTCGTCATTTAAAGGAACCAGCCAGCCGCCGGCACCTTCAATAAAGGTGTAGTCGGCCTCCGGCAGACCATCGATATGCTTGGCGAGCATGTCCGCGTTCAGAGTGACGCCTTCCGATTCGGCAGCGATATGCGGGGCCATCGCTTCAATCAGCGCGACGGGGTTTACCTGCTCATAACTCAGCGGAACAGATCCCGCCTCACGAATGGCAACAGCATCTTCGTTCTGCCACTGGCCGTCGACAACATCACAACCCGCAGATACAGGTTTGCAGCCGATGGCCGTGTGCCCGGCTTTTTGCGCCGCTTTGATCAGCGCGACTGTCAGTACTGTTTTGCCGACTTCAGTGTCGGTGCCTGTCACAAAAAAGCGCTTGCTCATGCGCCTGCCTCCTGCATCGCGCGTTCGAGCGCCTGCAGCAATTGTTCCACATCTGCATCGGTGTGTGACGCGGTGAGAGTGACGCGCAGTCGGGTGGTACCTTTAGGCACTGTCGGCGGACGAATGGCGGTAATCAGGAAGCCGGCCAGTTCAAGAATCTCTGCCACTTTCAGAGCGAGTGTTTCATCACCAAGCAGTACCGGCTGAATGGGCGTGACCGATGGCAACAGGTTTAAACCCATTTGTTCGGCACCATCGCGGAAACGGTTAATCAATTCGTGCAGACGTTCGCGCCGCCATTGCTCTTCGGTGACGATGCTGAGGCTGGTGCTGGTTGCCGCGGCGATGGCCGCGGGCATAGCGGTGGTGTAGATGAACGTGCGGGCTTCCTGAATGAGTGTTTCGATCAGTTCTTCGTTGCCTGCAACGAAGGCGCCTTGAGTACCAACTGCTTTGCCCAGTGTGCCCATCAGAATCTGCACGTCATCTGTTGTGTACAGCGCCGGGTCGACCGAGCCGCAGCCGTTGTTGCCGGTGACACCGAAGCCATGCGCATCATCGACCATCAGCCAGGCCTCGTGACTGCGGGCAGCCTCTGCAAGGATGGCGGTATCGCAGCTGTCACCGTCCATGCTGAATACACCATCGGTAATCAGCAGTTTGCGTGAGGTGGAGTCCCGAGCCTTGTCCAGCAGATCGCCAAGATGTTGATAGTCCTTGTGACGGAAACGCTGGAAGTTGGCACGACTGAGTAAAGCGCCGTCCAGCAGCGAGGCATGGTTTAGCTTGTCTTCAAAGGCATGATCACCGGCGCCGAGCAATCCGTTAATAATGCCCAGGTTCGCGGCGTAGCCACTGGAGAACAGCAGTGCACGCGGTCGCTGTGTTAATTCCGCCAGCTGCTCTTCGAGCCGGTGATGGGCTTCCGTATGACCGCATACCAGATGCGATGCGCCGCTGCCGGTGCCCCATTGTTTACTTGCTTCGGCAAGTGCTTCCGCAATCCGTTCATCGCCGGCGAGCCCGAGATAATCGTTGCTGCAGAAGTTCAGTAGTTCGTTGCCATCAACGACCAGCGCGCGACCCTGACGGCTGCCTACAACGCGGCGCTGCCTGTAGAGGTGCTGTTCCCGTCGCGTCTGCAGACGCTCGGTTATGTCATCGAAGCCGGACATACTGAATTATCTGATTCTTATGATTTTTTATTCAAAGGCTTAACAGAGCGGCAATTATCCTTTCCAGCCGCAGTGTGAACAAGTCGCTGAAGCCTGTTCATTTCAATGGATGAGCAATGACCATCTGGCAGATTGCTCGAATTGTCGCGGTATCTCTCGGCGCGGGGCAGGGTCAAACTCAGCTCATAACAAATCGTACAAAACCGCCCGGACCATTGCGTAGACCATCGCATTTCAGGGCCAATTTCGAGAATTACCATGACAGACAAGTACCCGAGCATCGCGCCGTATACCGGTGGTGCCCTTCACATCGCCTGCAAAACCGTAAACCACTGTAAAGATGCGGAAAGCGCAGCGAAAGTCCGCATGCAAAGCCTTGAGCGGATCACGGCCTATGTAAACACGATGGTGAACTTCGTGAAGTTCCACAATGGCAGTGACGTGCGACTGCTGGTGCTGCCTGAATACTTCCTGAGCGGTTTCCCGCTGGGCGAAGGTCATCATGAATGGCAGGAAAAAGCCTGCTTGACCTACGATTGTGTCGAGTATGAAAAGCTTGGTGAGCTGGCTCAGAAAAACAATATCTTTCTGGCCGGTAACGTCTATGAAGTCGATCCGAACTTCCCGGAACACTATTTCCAGACCTGCTTCATCATCGGTCCTAACGGTGACGTGATCCTGCGTTACCGCCGTCTGTCTTCAAGCTTCGAGACTACGCCTCATGATGTTTGGGACAAGTACCTGGATCTTTATGGTCTGGAGGGTGTTTTCCCTGTTGCCAAAACAGAAATCGGCAACCTGGGTTGCATTGCCTCGGAAGAAATCATGTGGCCTGAGCTGGTTCGTGCAAACGTATTGCAGGGCGCCGAGATTCTCCTGCACCCGACCAGTGAGCCGGGCAGTGTCGATGAGACTGATCGTGAAATTTGCCGTAAGGCGCGCGCGATTGAGAATGCGATTTACATCATCTCTGCCAACACCTCTTCTATCGACGACATCCCCATCCCTGCGTACACCTGTAGTGCGATGTCCAAAGTCGTTGACTACCGTGCGAAAACGCTGGCCTCTGTAAGTCAGGCCGGCGAATCAATGCTTGCTCACGCGGTACTGCATGTTGATGCTTTGCGCGAACAGCGCCGTCGTGTCGGTATGGCTAACTTGCTGGCACGTCAGCCTTGTGACATCTACACCGCGGTGTACTCTGCGAATGAGCGCCGTGTAGGTAACGGTCTGCTGAAAGGCGGTGAAGCACAGCCGCCGGCCGATCGTGACTGGTTCCGTCAGCGTCAGGAAGACATGCTGGAACGCCTCACAAAAATGGGCGTTATCTAGGCGCCATCCTTGGTGCCAGAGTGCTTCTGCGTTTGGGCGGGCACCACTGAAGAACAGCTGAAACTCCGGTATAGTCCGGAGTTCAGTTTTTGTACTCTGGTAGTCGCGGAGAAGACGTTTTATGCGAGGCATTACCACTAACCGTCGTAAGTTTCTGTTCGGATCAGGTGCTGCTGCACTGGGTCTGAAGTACGGCGCTATCACCGAAGCGTTGGCTGATACCGAAGGTGGCTATCGTCGCTGGGAAGACCTGATGCGTAACAAGTGGACCTGGGACAGCGTTGTCCGTGGTTCACGAGGCGTTAACTGCACCGGTCACTGCGCATTCAATATTTACGTTCGTAAAGGCATCGTCTGGCGCGAAGAGCAGCAGGGCGAGTACGGCCGTTCCGGTACCGACACTCCTGACTACGGTCCGCGCGGTTGTCAGAAAGGTCTCCGCCAGCACAAACATATGTACGGCAAACAGCGCGTGCTGTACCCGATGAAGCGCACCGGCGAACGCGGTGAAGGTCAGTGGGAGCGCATTAGCTGGGAGCAGGCACTCGACGAGATTTGTAACAAGTTCGTCGACTACGCCATGGAAGACGGTCCCGAGTCCATCACGATGGCGATGGGTACCGCGATGATTCTGAAGCGCACGGCCTTTACCGGCTTGTTCCGCTTCGCCAACCTGACCGGTCTGGTCATTCCTGAAACGTTCGCCGGCGTAGGCGATTTGCCGCTGGGCGCACAGATGACACTGGGTCATCCGCTGCCGGGCGACAACATGGCCGCTGTCTACAAAAGTAAGACCTGCCTGGTCTGGGCCTGTAACCCTGCCGCTACCCGCATTCCAGATGCCCACTTCTTCTGGGAAGCCAAATACAACGGCACCGAAGTAGTGGTTATTTCTCCGGACTTCAATGCTTCCGCGATTCATGCGTCGAAGTGGCTGAACATCAAGCCGGGTACCGACTCCTCGCTGGCAATGGCGATGGTCAATGTGATCTTCGAAAGCGCTGCTATTGATGTGCCGTATGTTCAGGAGCAGACCGACCTGCCGTTCCTCGTGCGCAAGGACACCAAGAAGTTCCTGCGTGCTGAAGAGATGGGTGAGGGCGAGCACGGGTTCTATTTCTGGGATCAGGCCACCAACAAAGTGGCAATGGCACCGGCAACCGACTCTGAGTTCCAGGAATTTTATGATCCGCAGTTTGTTCCCAGAGAGGACTCTCTGAAACTGGGCGACCTGGACCCGGCAATCGAAGGCGACTGGACCGTAGAGACCAAAGAAGGTCCGGTTGAAGTCACTACTGTTTATGAGCTTGCTCGAGAGGCCGCTGCGAAGTTCACGCCTGAAGCTGTGGCCGATGAAGTCGGTCTGAGTGCGGATGTCATCCGCGAAGTTGCGCTGAAGTTTGCTCAGCAGGGGCCGGGCATGATCTATGCCGGTTACCGCGCCAACAAATGGTTACACGGCGATCTGGTGAACCGCGCCTGGCTGCTGATGTGTGCACTTACCGGTAACACCGGTAAAGAAGGCGGTGGTTTGCAGACCACCAACCTGCCGAAAGCCGATGGCATGTTCAAACTGGTGTTTGAAGGTGTCGGTCCGCGTATCCGTATCGCTTCGCTGGCTGTGTGGGATTATGCCCACGGCGACGGCAAGAAGCTCAATACGCAGAACTTCGGTGCCGAAATGGCGCAGCACATCGACCGTCAGTATCAGGAAGCACTTGCCAACTACTGGGTACCGAAGCACGATGCCAAGCCTTGGCGCATGGCCATCATGCCGGGTCACAACCCGGTTAACTGGCGCGCTTCCGGTCATCGCTTCAAAGAAACAGTACTGTCGAAAGTTGAGACGATGGTTGCGATGACGCCGGACATGAGCGCCACCGCAATGTACTCCGATTACGTGCTGCCCGTTGCGCACATGTATGAGCGCCGCGATCTCACTACTGAAGGTCGTGTTCCTTATATGCAGGCGCTGGATCAGGCAGTACCGCCTCTGGGCGAGTCGCTGGCCGACTGGACCATCATTCTGAAGATGTGCGAGAACATTGCGCGGATCGTTAAAGAACGCGGTATCGAAGCGGTACCCGACAACTACTACGGCACCGACATGCCGCGTGACTACAGCAAGCTGGTCGAGCAGTACACACTCGGCGGCACACTGAAAGAAGATAAAGACGTTGTTGAGTTCCTGCTGAACAATTCCTTCGGTATGCCTAAGGTCACCTGGGAAGAGTTCGCCGCACGCGGCTTTATCCGTCCGAACGACAGTGACGAAGTGCAGTTTGGCGCGGCGTCACCATTCGACTACCGCACGCTGGCCAGTACCCGTGACAAGAAGCCGTACAAAACGCTTACCGGGCGTCAGCAGTACTATCTTGATCAGGCGACATTTATGTCGGAAGGCGAAGAATTGCCAACCGCGAAGCCGCCGTTGTCGAGCGAAGGTTATGACCTGCGCCTGACCATGGGCCATGCCCGTCACGGTATCCACAGCCTGTGGCGTGACGACTCACTGCTGGTCAGTCTGCAGCGTGGCGAACCGGACGTGTACATCAATCCTGATGATGCGAAGAAACGCGGCGTTGAGGACGGTGACTACATCCGTGTCTACAACGACTTCGGCTCGTTTGTGGCCATGTCGCATATCAGTGCCGGTATGCAGCCGGGCCAGCTGTTCATGTATCACGGCTGGGACCCGATGATGTTCCGCGACCGTCAGAACTTTAATGCTGTTATCCCGACCGCAGGACTGCTGAAGCCTGTGCAGTTGGTTGGCGGTTATGGCCAGCTGAGTTACGCGGCGCCGGACGTAGTGCCGAACCAGACTCACCATGATTACACCTGCGAGTTTGAGAAGGCCGACGTGCCGTCTCTGCACGCAGAAGCATCTTAATAACTGAACCCGGCTTGCTCCCGGCTGTTTAGAGGAAAGAGAAAATGACCCAACGACAGGTAGCGATGGTCATCGACCTGAACAAATGCATCGGTTGTCAGGCGTGTACGGCGGCATGTAAGTCGCTGTGGACGGATGAACCCGGTCAGGAATACATGTTGTGGAACAACGTGGAAACGAAGCCCGGTCCGGGCTATCCGCGTTACTGGGAAGAAGGCGGCGGTGGCTGGAACGAAGACGGCACCGCGCTGAAACCCGGTGTACTGCCGAAGAAAGAAGACCACGGTGAAGAAATCCCGCTGAACTTCGACGAGGTGTACTTCAAAGGCACCGAAGAGATCCTCAAGCAGGAACGCCCGATGGGTAAAGGCGCCAACTGGGACGAAGACAGCTCCAGCGGCGACTACCCGAACAACTACCACTTCTATCTGCCGCGTCTGTGCAACCACTGCACCAAGCCGGCGTGCCTGGAAGCGTGTCCGGTACGTGCGATCTACAAGCGCGAACAGGACGGTGTGGTGCTGGTCGATCAGGACAAGTGCCAGGGCTTCCGTGAATGCAACAAGGCTTGTCCGTACGACAAGGTCTACTTCAACTACGTGACCGGCAAGAGCCAGAAGTGCATCTTCTGCTTCCCGCGTCTGGAAGAAGGTGTGGCACCGGCCTGTGCCCGTCAGTGCCCGGGTCGTCTGCGCTTCGTAGGTTTTGTGGAAGACGAGAACGGCCCGATCGACAAGCTGGTGAACCAGTGGAAAGTGGCATTGCCGCTGCACCCGGAGTTTGGCACCGAGCCTAACGTGTACTACGTGCCGCCGATTCTGCCGCCGCGCTTTAACGAAGACGGCACCTTTGACGAAGAAGAGCCGCGCGTACCGCTGGAGTACCTGCGCAGTCTGTTCGGTCCGCAGGTTGATGAAGCTTTGGCGACCATCATGTTTGAGATGGAGAAGAAGCAGGAGGGCAAAGAGTCCGAGTTGATGGATCTGCTCATCGCCAAAGAATGGAAGTCACTGTTCGGCATCCCCGATGTCAAAGTTGCGTGATGTCGTTTGAGAGGGCGGCCTGCGGCGTTAAAAACTGAAGCGAAATGCTCACGTACTGCGTGTACGCTCCGCTTCCGCTTCAGTTTTTGCCTAGCATCCCATCCCTCTCAAACAACATATGAGAAGCAGATGGAGCAAATGACTCGTCCTTAACTGCGTTGGATTGGCTGCTTGAGCTGAATTGCAAGCACTCAAACAACATATGAAAAGCGGGTCAGAGAAGGTATTCTTTGAAACTATCTATTAACAATGAACGACAAAGTACTTATGAATATTCGTGAATTGATGAAACCGGCTGCGTTGCTGGTACTGGCACTGTTTGTTACCGCTTGCGGTCAGCCGGACGGGCAGCAGGAAGAAGCGGCAGCCGGACATGGTGGTGAGCCTGCGGCAGCAGAAGCGGCTCACGGTGGTGATCATGCTGCATCGTCTGAGGTAGATGGCGGTAGCTATAACAAAGATGGCGTGGCGCCGTTCGGCATGACCAGCAAGAAGCCGGTTGAAGTGCCGGAGCTTGCTGCAGAGGCGCCGGCTGAAGCCGCGGTTGCTGCATCGCTGGCGGATGAGAATGCGTTGTTCGGCGTTCACTGTGCATCATGTCACGGGCCTGACGGTAAAGGTGTCGAACCTTTGGGTGTAACTCTGGTGGGTTCTGCCTTTATTCAGTCGAAGTCACAGGATGAACTGGTTGCGATGCTGAAAGTTGGTCGTATGCCGGGTGATCCGGATTCGGTGAAGCAGCGGGTTATGCCGGGCTTTAACTGGATGACCGACGAGCAACTCAACGAAATCGCTGCGTTCCTTAAGTCGAAGAACTAAGCAGCGGCATCAGATATAAAAAGCCGGCCCGGAACATCGTTCCGGGCCGGCTTTTTTGTGTCCGTGATGTGTTGTCTGGCGATTTTGTATTCTGTTAAGTGAAATTGTGCGCAGCATTAGGGTTCTGATATCTTTGGCATTAGTCAGCGATCGACATAGGGGAGTTTGTCGCCGCTGAACAAGAAATAACAAACAACAACTTGGGGAATTTGAAGATGTCTTTATCTATCGCGGGTCGCATACGTGCGACCGTGGTGCTGTTATCTGCAGCGCTGCTCTATATCTTCTCAATGATGTTTTCAGTGCAGGCGAACGCAGCCATCATGCACTACCGCATCGATATCAACGGTAATGTTTTTGAAGAAGCGCCGGGTATTCGCCGCTACGGACACAATGACAACTACACCAACAACTTTTGGATACTGGATGGCAACAACAACACCATCGGGTTGCAGGGCCCTAACGGTTTTGGCCAGCGTCCGCTTAGTGCGCCGTTTCATGTAAACGACATCGTTGACGTGCACTATACCGGTACCGTCAATGGCGGTCGTATCTGGGTTGAAGCTACCAACGGGCAGCACTATGCAGTGAATCGCAACGGGCAGGTCGAGGGCCAGGCGCCTTCGTATATTCGTTACTACAGTATTGACGACAATACCGACAACAACTGGTTACGGCTCGATGCCAATGCCAATACGATATCGGTAGACGGTAATGGTGGTACCGGAACGCGTCCTTTGAATGCGCCGTTCTCAGTGGCGGACATTCAGGATGTCACCTGGACCGGTTTTCTTGGCGGTATACGTCAGTTCTGGGTGACAACGGCAACCGGTTCTCATCGCATTGATCAGAACGGCAATGTAACCGGTTCGCTACCCACCGGCGTTCGTTTCTATGACTATGACGATAACTACGACTTCAACTATCTGGTGCTCGATGCCAATGCCAACATGTTCGGTGTAAGTGGGGGAGGCCCGAACAACTTCGGGATGCGGGCGCTAAATACGAATCTCTTCACAGTCGCGGATATTCAGGATGTGACTATGACCGGCTATGGCGCCACTGGCGACATTTGGGTGTCGGTAGAAGTGGTGCCTGTGCCGGCAGCGATCTGGCTGTTCGGTTCAGGGCTCGGGTTGCTGGGTTGGCTGCGTCGCCGGACGAGTTAATCCGTCCTAGCTATTGAGACAAGCAAAAAGCCCGCCTTGAGCGGGCTTTTTGCTTATTTAGATATTGCTGCTGTGGGTAGTGTCCAGTCCAGCTGGCGCTCCAGAGATCTTATGATCTGTCCCGCAATGTCCTTGCCGGTGGCATTCTCAACGCCTTCGAGCCCTGGTGAGGAGTTCACTTCAAGCAACAGCGGGCCATTCTTTGAGCGGATGATGTCGACGCCGGCCACTTTTAAACCCAGAACCTTAGCGGCTTTTACCGCGATCTTTCTTTCCTCAGGGGTGATTTTCACTGCTCGTGCCGTACCGCCACGGTGGAGATTTGCACGGAACTCGCCCGGCGCCGCTTCACGCTCAATAGTTGCCACCACCTTGCCATCAATGACAAAGCAACGCAGGTCTTTTCCCTCTGCTTCTTTAATGAACTCCTGCACTAGCAGGTTGGCGCGCAAGCTCTTAAACGCGTTGATTACCGACTCGGCCGCTTTACGTGTCTCTGCCAGCACCACACCACGGCCCTGCGTGCCTTCAAGTAGTTTTACGATTAGTGGTGCGCCTCCAACCATGCCGATCAGGTCATCGGTATCAATCGGAGAGTTGGCAAAGCCTGAAGTGGGAATGTTTAGACCGCCTTTAAGCAGCTTCTGCAAAGAGAAGAGCTTGTCTCGTGACTGGGCAATAGCATCTGAGCCATTGATTGTCAGCACACCCATGCTTTCAAACTGCCGTGCAAGTGCGCAGCCATAGAAAGTAACGCTGGGCCGGATTCGGGTGATCACTGCGTCTAAATCATTCAACACACGACCACCACGGGAATGTACCTCAGGCTCTTCTGCATCAAGTTTCATATAACACTGCTTGATGTTGAGAAAGGTAATTTCATGGCCGCGCTCGTCTGCCGCTTCCATAAGTCGTTGGTTGCTGTACAACTCGGGGTTACTGGCCAGCAGGCCTATTTTAAGTCCGCTGCGGACTGCGTCCGATTCTGAATATAGGCTACCTACTTCCTCGCGCGACTTGTCTCCGAGCAAGAAGCTGCTGTCGGGGTCTACAAGCATACGACCGGACATGGCCTCGCGACCGAGCAGCATCCGGTAGCCCATGCTGTCACGATTAGCGAGTGTTAATTCAATCTCGCATTCCTGATCACCGAACCTCAGGGTTTCTTTGATCACATAGCGTTTTTCGGACGTGCCGTTAGAGCTTTTAACCACACGTCTGTCATTAACGGGGGATTCGCAGCGAATCACCGTTCGTCTGTTTTTCTCAAGCGGGTGTACTTCGAAACTGACCCATGGCTGTCCGTTGCGACGGAATGGTTGAATGTTGAACGCGTGTATTGAGGAAGTGCGGGCACCTGAGTCAACCCGTGTCTTGATTGCAGGTATGGAAAGTCCGGGAAAAGCGAGCCACTCTTCGCTGCCAACTACTACTTTTTCATCGTTCATGGGGCGAATCCGCTTAGAGTTATTTTTGGACAGGTTGGCGTTCAGACACCTGAAATATGGCGCGATTGTAGTCCCGAAAGTGCCAGTTTCGTAGCATTAATTGCCGCGGATTGGTCGCCGTGGCGGCAAAACGTGGGATTTCGTGGCTGCTGCCCTAGGATTGGCGCACCTGAACAAGAACCAAAGCACTGCTATGTCTGAAAATACCGCTAACAACACCAGCTGGCCGAAACCATCGGTAGCCTGGTGGACCGTCATTATCCTTGTGTTCGCATTCATATTTTCTATTGCGGACCGGATCATCATCAGCCTGCTGGTCGATCCCATTAAGGCCGATTTGAATCTCAGCGAAACCGATATGGGTTTGCTGATGGGTCTCTACTTTGCTCTGTTCTATGCGCTGATGGGTTTGCCTATTGGCAGAATGGTGGACAAGCACAGCCGGCGTCTGATTGTCGGTAGCGGCATCTTCCTGTGGAGCATCATGACTGCACTATGCGGCCTGGCTCAGAACTTCTGGCAGTTGTTTGCCGCGCGCGCCGGTGTCGGCATCGGTCAGGCGACGTTGTCACCCGCCGCTTACTCGATGATTGCCGATTCTTTCCCCCGTGAAAAACTCGGTCGTGCTTTGGGCGTTTATCAATCCGGTGCGTTTCTCGGAGTCGGTCTCGCTCTGATGTTTGGCGGTCTTGCTATTCGTTTTGCGGCAACCGCCGATGATGTGAGTTTGCCACTGGTGGGCACCGTTGCTCCCTGGCAACTGGCGTTCATTGTGATCGGTCTGCCGGGCGTTATCGTTGCCGCGTTAATGTTCACCGTTAAAGAGCCTGCCCGTCATGGTGTGCCGGCCGCTGCGACCGAAGAAATCAGTGTCGGTCAGGCAATTCGCTTCGGTTTTCAGCGCTGGCGTGTCTTTCTCGCGCACTACACCGGCTTCGCGCTGCTCGCATTACCGATGACCACGCTGGCTACCTGGGTGCCGGTGTATTTCATGCGGGTGGTGGGTATGTCACCGCCCGAGACCGGCTTCAAGCTGGGCCTGACGGTGCTGATTTGCTCACCTATCGGCGTTATTGCCGGTGGCTGGCTTTCCGACACGCTGCTGAAGAAAGGCAAAACAGACGCCCCGCTCAGAGTCGGCATTATGGCAGCGGTGTTTATGGTGCCGCTGTGCGTGCTGGCAACCACTGTGACTGATCCTGTGACGGTGCTTACCGTTGCTGCACCCTTCGCGTTTGGTGCCAGCATTACGATGGGTCTGGCAGCAACGGCTTTGCAGCTGGTTACGCCTAACCGTCTGCGCGGTCAGATCTCTGCTGTATGGATGTTGTTCCTGAACCTGATTACTGCCGGTCTCGGGCCGACAGCTGTCGGTATTGTTACCGAGAAGGTATTCGGCGACCCGTTGTCAGTCGGTCAGTCGATTGCAGTGGTGAATACCATCGCAGTGATTCTTGGCGGCATCATTCTGCTGACGGCGCTGAAGCCTTTCCGCGAAGCTGTCGAGAAGCAGTCAGCCGAATAGAGATAAGCACAAAGACAACAAAAAGGCCGTCATAAAGACGGCCTTTTTTATTTGTGACTTGCGTTGTCAATGTCAGCCAATGATGCCGGCGTTACTTAAGCCCCGCAGTACCAGGTAGGTCACGATGACATCAAACACGAACAGCGCTGCGGTATAGGCAGCAGCCCTCGGTGCGGGCAGAGCCATCATTTTCCAGAGCAACACGAAGATGATCGGGTAGCTGACAAGCCAGACGAGGCCATCGACCAGATTGGGTAGGGGTACCACCATCACCAGTAGCGATTTCAGCAGGCTGATGATGGCCGGCACCAGCGCAACCACCAGCACCTGGAACCAATCGAGGTTGATGCGTTTGCGCTCGAAGATGTAAAGCGCGGCGAACAGGAAAAGAAACGAACTTAACCAACCCATAGCAGTACTCCCGGAAGCGATTCGTTTCTAAGCTTTACAAATCCGGTCGATTTCCGCCAGTTCTTCTGCACTGAAGTCCACGCAGCCCGCGGCGGCGTTGGAAGTCACCTGTTCCGGTTTGGTGACGCCTGCGATGACAGTGCCCACATACGAACGGTTAGTGAGGCCACCCATACCGATCTCGAGCATGCTCTTGCCGATGGTTTCGCCGTATGAGATCAGCTGTTCTACTTTCTCCAGACGTTCGTCGGTTTTAAACGAGCCGCCCCAGGCTGACAGACGCGAACCTTCAGGATCAGGCTGACCCTTGCGGTACTTGCCGGTGAGCAGACCGCTTTCCAGCGGAAAGTAAGGAATGATGCTGATGTTGCCTTTCTCAGCAACCGGTAACAGATCGTCTTCAATGGTGCGGGTAAACAGGCTGTACCAGTTTTGCGCCGACACGAAATGATTGGTGCCGATGGCGTCTGCGACCTGTTCAGCCTCGGCCAGTTGGGCGCCACTCATGTTAGAGCAACCGATGTAACGAACCTTGCCCTGTTGAATCAGGTCTTCCAATGCGCGCAGTGTTTCTTCGATGGGTGTGCCGGTATCGGGGAAGTGATACTGATAGAGATCGAGGTAATCGGTGTTGAGTTGTTTAAGACTCGTCTCGATTTTCTCCATGATGTAATCACGGGTGCCACCACCTTCAGCACTGCCGCCTTTGCCGGTGGCCTGTGCGCCGAACTTGGTCGTCACCAGAACGTCTTTGCGGCGATCGCCGAGTGCGTTGGCAAGAAACTCTTCCGAAGCTTTCGGTGAAGCACCGTAAATGTCGGCGGTATCGAAGAAGTTGATACCCGCATCAAGAGCGGCGTTCACGCAGGCGGTAGTTGTGTCCTGATCGACCATCGAGCCGAACATCATGCAGCCTAGGCCTACGACTGAAACTTCAAGATCAGAGTTGCCGAGTTTTTTAAACTTCATTAGTTGTTTTCCTTGCTTGTGTTATCCCAGCTCGAGACGCGAAACGGTGCCTCGCTGCTGTTGTACTTCTTGCTAACCCAAATGGCTGCAAACATCAGGCCCAGATTCATCAGACCCATCATCAGAAACGGCGAGCTGCGGCCGACGCCATCAAACAGTTGTCCACCCAGCAGGGTGGTCACAAGAATACCTAATCCGCCCAGCAGACCGAAGACGCCGACTATGGCGCCGCGGTGGGGGCGGTCCGACTCCTGGCCGAGCAGTGCTGCTACCGAAACAATGACGCTGGTTTCACCCATGCCTAACAGGACGCCGGCCGGGTACATCCACGGGCCGAAGGGGTCGGGTACAAAACTCATCAGAGTGTAGCCGCTGCCGGCAATCAGCAGGCCAAGCGCAACCGCATTAATGCGCCGCATACGGTCGGTAATAATCCCCATGAACGGTGCCCAGATCAGTGCGCAAATCTGGATCATGGCAAACAGCAGTCCGGCTTTTTTAAGCGCATCTGCCGTAGACATGCCCTGATCAACGCCTACTTGCGTCAGCCACAGCGAAAAGAAAGTGCCGACAACCGCAAAGTCGCCGCGACCGATAAATGCGCCGCCGTACGCGATCGCCAAACGCGGGCTGTCGAGACCGGCTTTGACGCCTTCTTTTACTTTGCCCAGCAAGTCTGAGTGTTCGTCTTCGTGCTTGCCGCTGCCACGATACAGTCCGAACACCAGCACGATGCCAACAACGAGACACAAGGCTGCCACCGTCCAGAACGAATAGCGGCCTGCCGTAATCACATCGTTGCCGATGTTTTCGTACATCGACGGCAGCCGCGAGAGCATGCCCGACATCGTTACGATACCGAGCCCGTTGAATACGCTCATCATGCCGACCCAGCGGCCGCGTGAACGCTCCTGTATGTAATCCACCGTGCAGGCACTCAGCATGACGGCAACGGTGGCAACACCCACCGCAAACAAAGCGCGTACGATGTACAGCTGAATAATCGAGTCGGTCAGCGGATAGAGCGCGTAGCCCAGCGCGACAATGATGAAGCCGCAGCCATAGACGATGGGTCTGCCGATCCTGTCGGACAAAGCGCCGACGAAACCAGCGGCGGCAATAAACAATATTTCCTGAAAGGCATGCAGATTGCCGGTGAGAGCGCCCTGTTTCTCCTGGGGGATGTTGAGCAGTTCAGTGAGCACATAGGGCTGCATGAAGCTCATGAAGCTGATCATCGCCATGGTGCCGAAGCCGGCAAACAACATGGTGCCGAGATTTTTGCCCGTAACGCCGGGAGTGAAATACAGCGGGCCGAGCTTGATGCCGGAAGCAGACATGGCGTCCCTTAATCCAGAAGGCTAAAAGAAAAACTCCGGCTCTACTGTAGCAAGAAGGGCAAAGCCGGAGTTCAGGACTGGTGCTGATTTAAGAATCAGGCCGGGCGCACCGTGTCGGCAATAGCAACGCGGTGCATCAGACGGTGCGACGGGAAGAAATCGTTAATGCCGCGGTGGGCGGTGACGCGGTTGTCCCAGAAAGCGACCGAGTTTTTCTCCCAGCGAAAGCGGCAGGTGTATTCGGCGTGACTCATATGCTCATAAAGCATGCTCAGAATAGCGTCGCTTTCCGCATCTGACATATCTTTGATCCGGTACGTCATCAAGGGGTTTACGAACAATGCTTTCTCGCCGGTTTCCGGGTGAGTGCGCACTACCGGATGTTCGACAGGCGGGGTTTTGTCACGGAATGCCTGCCAGCGTTCACCGCCATACTGGCGCAGCAGGCCCGGGCCCATTGTTTCAACCAGATCATGTACTGCGGTCAGACCGTCGAGAATGCCGCGCATCGTTTCCGATAAACCTTCATAGGCAGCAACCATGTTGATCCACATGGTGTCGCCTTTGCCATTGGGTACTTCAAGCGCATGCAACACAGAGCATCTGGACGGGATTTCCAGATAGGTGTCATCAGCATGCCAGTTCACATCACTGCCGATGGAACTGTACTCGTTCATTTCCTGACGACGAATCTCCGGGTAGCCTTCCAGCAGTGGAACGAAGCCGGGCTTCTGTACTTCATCGCCAAAGTTTTTCGCGAAAGCGATGTGTGCTTCAGGAGACATATCCTGATCCCGGAAAAACAGCACCTTGTACTGGTACCAAAGCTCCCGGATAACTTTGATGGTGTCAGCATCAAGGTCCTGAGTCAGATCAACGCCACTGATTTCAGCGCCCAGAGCGCCGGTCATCGGTTTTACCCCGATATTGCCGGTGGCAGGAGTCTCGGCTTGCATTGCGTTAGCCATGGTCTAGTTCCTTTCTTGTAGTTTCCGAGACAGGTGCGGCTAGTCCGCCGGCGACGCTGTCTACCAAGTTATTGACGTACAACGCTTCACTGCGGGTGTTGCTGCCGGCTTTCTCATAACGGGTACGGGTCAGTTTCTCGCGGTCGGACAATGCGTGGATGATTTGCGACAGTGCGAGACCAAAGCGGTGACCGAAAATTGCCGGTGGCAAATATGGCAGTGCGGTCGCCAGGCTTCTCGCAACGTCATTCATTGCCGTGCCGTGCTCACTTTCCCAGATTTCACCAAGATCAACCGACGGATGACCGGCGATCTGCGACAGGAAGCGAATGTAGTGGCTGCCGCCTTCGCTGTTGTCGATCTCTTCAACAATCGGCAACACAATTGTTTCCACCAGTTGCCGCACCGTCGGTTCTTTCGGCAGGTCGTCAATCATTTCCTGACGGCGGGTGTTTACCGGTGCCATCCGGAAGTCGTAGATCGAGCGCACCAAGGCTTCTTTGGAACCGAAGTGGTAGTGGGTTGCAGACGAGTTCTTTTGTTCGGCAGCGACGTTTACCTGGCGCAAAGAGACTGCATCGATGCCGTGCTCGGCGAACAGGCGCTCGGCGGCCAGAATAATCTGGCTGCGGGTACGCTCGGAGGCGGCATTGGTATTCTGGCGTTTGGCAGTGCTTTTCGACATTATTAAATCATATGACTTAAACTTTGCCGAAGTCAAGCACTGTGACTTTGCAGGCCGATACCCGAGCTGACAGCGAGGCAGGTCGGGGTATTTGGCCCTTTCTACTGGTTTTGTCGCGCCGGGGCGGCGCTATTCCTTGCTCACCGAGAAGACGCGGCCGAAGTACTCGTTGAGGTCGTCTGAAATGTCCCGCGCCGCATCCGGTGCGACACCCGCCAGTGCCTGAGCGAGTTCTTTCTTGAAGTCGAGCTGCATCTGTCGGGCAATCTGAATGCGTTGTGCCTGCGGTGAGCCGGCACCATGCATCGATTCGGTCAGATAGCCCACGGCATTCCGGCCAAGTGTCATGTTCTCGATCAGGCGCATGATACGCAAACGGTTCTCTGTCGGAATATCGGCACGGCCTTGCAGATACTTCTTGATCAGCGGACCTGCTTCCGGGTGGTTCAGGTCTGCTTCCGATGGCATCGTCACCATTAAGCCTCCGGCCAGATCCTGAGCAAGGCGTCCGATCTCGTAGGGCATCTTGGTGACATGGTGTTTGCACACGTTGGCCAGCATGTCGTCGGCAAGGTATGCGCCCGATTTGGTTTCGGTCGCCTGATGGCTGGCCGCGATACCTGTGCTGTAGATGGTTTCATTCTGATGGGTCATTTCCACCAGCTTGTCTTTGATATGCGACACCTTTTCAACACCGTTGTACTCGGCAACCGTCGCCGCGGCGCCAATCAGTACATCGCCAACGCCGGACTTACAGACGTAACTGCGGCGGTGATAACAGGTAAACCGCTCGACCAGCATGGCAGCAAAGTCGTATTCGCCGTTCATGAAGATATATTCATTCGGGATGAATACGTCTTCAAAGATAATCATGGCTTCCTGACCGGCGTACTCTGCATTACCCGCATCCAATGCGCCATCCATCGCCCGGGTGTCGCAGGACTGCCGGCCATAGATGTATGTAATGCCTTCTGCGTCGACCGGAATGGCGCCGACGATGGCGTAGTCTTTGTCATCTTTGCCAAGGCGCATAGTCGGCATGACTAGCAGCCAGTGGGAGTTGATGCAGCCGGTCTGGTGTGCTTTGGCACCGCTGATGTACACGCCTTCATCTGTCCGTTTGGCGACATGCACAAACATGTCCGGGTCTTCCTGTTGATGCGGCGCTTTGCTGCGGTCGCCTTTTACGTCGGTCATCGCACCGCCGATCACATAGCCGGCGTTCTGCATGGTTTCTATATAGCTGCGGAAACGCGGGTGATAGTCGGTGCCGTACTTCTCGTCTATTTCATAAGTCACAGAGAACAGAGCATTGGTGGCATCCATGCCAACGCAGCGTTGGAAGCAGGTGCCGGTGAGTTGACCCAGACGTCGCTGCATCTTGTTCTGACGCACCAGGTCCTCGGCACTTTCGGCAACATGTAGAAAGCGGTTCACAGGTTTGCCGGTAAGCCCTGATGTGGCGGTCGCGATGTCGGGTTGCGAGTCAGCCAGATCGTAGGTGGCTGCGACAGCATTGATTGATGGACGAATCACCGGATGAGTCAGCGGATCTTCAACCAGCTCGCCGAACAGGTAAATCTTCAGATTCCGGTCACGCAGACTGTCGATGTACTGCTCACCTGTCGTGATCTGCTGTACGGGTGTGTTCAAGTTGTCCGGATTTGTTGCCATGTTTCTCGTGTCCTGCCTGTTTAGTGTTTTTGTGCTGCCGGTTAGCTTGTCTGAGTTTATCACTATGTTTTTGCCGCTCTGCGATTGCCCGGTTGCAGCCGGTTGGAGCAGGGCGGCAACTACAGTATTCTCAGGCTTGTTGTTGCGTCCTGTTTGACGGTGCTGTTTATGTCCGGTTCCCCGCTTGCCAATGCGTCGTTTAGAAAGCTGTTCACCGCGCAGGTTATAGCGCTGGTCGGTACCGGGCTTACTACCGTCGCGCTAACGCTGCTGGCTTATGACATTGCCGGTGGCAATGCGGGCGTTGTGCTGGGTACCGCACTGGCGTTCAAAATGGTTGCGTACGTGGTGTTCGCTCCAATTGTCGGTGGGTTGGCGCATCGCTTCCCCCGTAAACCTTTGTTAATTGCTCTCGATGTGGTTCGTGCCGGCATCGTACTGTTGATGCCTTTTGTTACTCAGGTCTGGCAGATTTATCTTTTGATCTTCCTGCTCAATCTTTTTTCCGCAGGCTTCAAACCCGTTTTCTCCGCCACCATTCCGGATGTGTTGCCGGATGAGCGGGACTACACCAAAGCCTTGTCCTACTCGCGGCTGGCCTACGATCTTGAAACCTTGTTAAGCCCGTTGTTCGCCGGTCTCGCGCTGCTTTATTTCAGTTACACAGCGCTGTTTCTGAGCAATTCTGTCGCCTTCCTTGTCTCCGCAGTGCTGATTCTGGGCTGCGTGCTGCCGAATGCCCGGCCGCCAGCGCGCATCGGCGGTATCTGGCAGGAAATCAGTTTCGGACTGCGCTCCTATATGGCAACTCCTCGCCTGCGCGCTCTGCTGTGTCTGTATGCGGCGGTATCCGCGGCCAGTGCCATGGTGATTGTTAACACCGTTGTCTATGTCCGTGAAGCGCTTGGCGGCACCGAATCCAATGTGGCCATGGCCATGGCGGCCGCGGGCTTTGGTTCAATGACGGCAGCCTTTCTGGTGCCGAAATTGCTGGAGCGGATTAAAGACCGGGTTGTCATGATCGCCGGTGCGGCGGTAATGGGTATCTCCTTGTTGTATATGTCCACAGCGCCCGGCTATGCACAGATGCTGGTAACCTGGTGGTTTGCAGGCCTCGGTTTGTCGCTGGTGCAGACGCCATCCGGCAGGATAGTGAACCGTTCTGCATCTGCCGGTGACCGTCCCGCCTATTTTTCTGCACAGTTCGCGTTGTCACACGCCTGCTGGCTGATCGCTTATCCCGTCGCAGGTCAACTCGGCAGTATGATCGGCATCCCTGAAACATCGATGTTTATGGGCTTGGCCGTACTGGCCTTTGCCACCATTGCCTGGCTGATCTGGCCGGCTGTCGATGGTCGGTCGCTCACTCATGTTCACGAAGCCGTCGATCATGACCATCCGCATACCCACGGGCCGCATCATGAGCACGAACATGAGGGTTGGGAAGGTCCGGAGCCGCATGTGCATGCGCACCGGCACAAAGCCGAGCGACATTCACACGCGTTTGTGATCGACGACCACCATATGCGGTGGCCGTCTTAACCCTGTTCGTTTATCCGGCTCTTACTGAGCGCGGGCACCAAAGCGGAACACGAAATCCAGACCATACTGTCGGCCACGGGATGCTGCATAGGCGGCGGTTTGCACTAGGTTGCTGCACGGTGTGGTGTTGTTGTTGCAGTTGGCGCCCTTGTCCCAGCTGATGCCGCCCGAGTTGCCGAAGAAGTAAATAAAGCTTGGTCCGGAGCTTGGTGTTGTGTCGTCCAGAATGTTCGACACATAGCCTGTCAGCGTCCAGCGTGACGAACCGATGCCCAGGCGGCCGTTCCAGATCGTGCGATCTGATAGGTAAGCAAAGTTGCTGGCACCCGTATACTTTCTGGATTCCCAGACTGCGTCGGTGCGGGCAAACCAGCCGAGATCACCCCTGATGCCACGGGCATAGTCCAGCGAGCCGATGATTGAATGTACCGGGCTGAACGGCAGCTGGTTGCCCTTGGCGTTGTTAGCGCCTACTTCCAGCCCGCCATCAGGAGCCAGACCCTCACCTGTGGTATTCGCAATCTCGGTGCTGTTATAGCGCTTGTATTTGCCGTCGGCCAGACCATATGACAGGCTGCCGGTAAAGTTGTCTGTAAACGCGAACGAGCTTTCGATCTCGACGCCGAAGACTTCCGAGCGGCCGGCGTTCTCAAGCGACTGAGTGGGTACGCCGCCGATGTCTACCGTGGTGAATGTGGCCTGGTTGGTCCATTCAATCCAGAACACCGAAGCATTCAGTAATGCACGGCCGTCCATCCAGGTGGTTTTAGTGCCACCTTCATAAGTCCATGCGGTTTCTTCTTTGGTCTGGGTCAGGCCATCCTCGCGGGCCTGCAGCGATTCACACGGGTTGGCATTCACACGGAAGTAGCCCGCATTGAACTCGGCGGGCTTGTTACCCTTGGCTGCCAGTGCGTAGAGCATGGCGTCTTCTGTGGCTCGCCAGTTCAGCGTGAAGCGCGGTGTCAGTGCTTTGGAACTGGCGGCATCTTCTACTCTTTGACCGTAGAACTGCGGGTAATCATTATTCGGGTCATCTTCCTCGGTGCAAGTGTATCCCGAAACGATGGTTTTCTCGTCTTTGGCCCAACGCACTTCAGCACTGAAGGTAAGATCTTCGATGATGTCGAAGTCCAACGTGCCGAAGATCGAGGTGTTTTCGATGTTGTCGATCAGTGGCGGGTCTTCCCACAGACCGGTACCACAGGTTACGCCGGTAACGCAGGCCAGACCCGGCATGCGTCTCTGTGTGCGGCTCATCTCGGAATCGAACAGGTAGGTTCCCAGAGAACCCCGTAGGCGATAGTCGGCGGGTGAGCGGAGTATCAGTTCGAATGACTTGTCTTCTACTTCACGTGATTCGACGAGATGGAAGAGTCCCCCGAGCGGGCGTTCTTCACGTTGGTCCAGATCGTAGGCGGTCAGGAAGTCGTCATTGTTGTATGCAATGCGCCCCATCAAAGACCATTCACCGATGTCCTGATCGAGCTGAAGGTAGGTACGGAATTGATCACGCTCGGCACCCGGGCGTGCCGGCTGGCCGGTTGTAAAAGGTGTGTCGAAAAACAGGACTGTGCCTTCGCGGAAGTCGTTCAGGTTAAATCTTGCCTGACGTGCGCCGCCCTGTTCCGGTGCACCCGGAATATACGGGCCGTTCCACGGGTTGAACTCGTTGTAGTTGACCCGCTTTTCATCAATCTCGCCGCAGAACATACCTTCGGAAGTGTTGTACCAGTACTCGCCGGTGTTATCGATGGTGCCGTTGGTACCGTCGGTTGGCAGGTAGCAGTTCAGCTCACCGGGTTCCTGGATCCATTGCATGTAATGATCGTCTTTGGCTTTGGTATAGCTGCCTTTCAAGGTCAATTTGGTGCTGTCACCGATGAGCCAGTCAAATTTGGTGGCGAGATCAATGGTTTCTGTGCCACCCAAATCGCTGTTGTCGCCTTCGGTCGGGACGCTGAGCCAGCCGGAGGGGTCGGTCTGCCCGTCCTTAAGATCATTGCGCCATTCACCTCCATAGCTGTCATAGCCGCCGGCAACGAAGAAGCGAAGAGTGTCAGCAATAATCGGTCCGGAAGCCCAGCCGTTCACCTGCAGTGTTTCATTGCTGGCGCCGACTGCCCGGACTTCGCTTTCGAATTCATCTGTCGGCTGCCGGGTTACATAGTTGATTGCGCCGGCAAAGGTGGCGCGGCCGAATTGAGCGGACTGAGGGCCACGCAGAATTTCCACACGCTCGATAGGGCCCAGAGTGGCAGAAGAAATGCTACCGGACACAAACACGCCATCGATGAAGTACGAAGCGTTTGGCTCACCACCAACGGCCGGTCCCGACTGACCGCGAACAACCGGACGATCCAGACGTCGTCCAAGTTGCTGGTTCGTATTGAAGTTGGGTGTCAATAGTGCGACGTCATAGTTGTTGACTGCACCGACACGTTGCAGTTGTTCAGCCGAGAATGCAGAAATTGACAGGGGAGTATCCTGCAGTGATGTTGCGGTTTTCTTGGCTGTGACGGTGATCTCTTCAAGCAGCCCCTGGCCACGGTTAAGGGCACCGGTGTCTTCCTGTGCAAATGAATTGGAACTGCTGATTGCCAACAATACTGCTGCTGGTAGTTGGGTAATGGTGCGGATATGAGACGACACTAAAAACTCCCGGGAGTGCTGCTTCACTAAAACGTTTTCCGATTCGGGGCGGTTGGACGGGTGTTCAAATGCCGGGCACGAGTGTGCCCTGCAATCCTGAAACGGTGTCGCTCCCCCGAGCTTTGGTAATTAAAGCACATGTATTAAAAATGTGCAAAATGCCTGAAATGCCTTGTTTTCAGCGCTTTAGATACGGTCGGGGAGGCTTTCCTGCCAGCCGGGCACAAAAAAACCGCCGGACTCGAGTGAGTCCGGCGGCCGGGTTTCGGGCTGAGGGTGCAGCCCTTAGCTTTGCAGCTTGTTTAGGCCGATTTCGCCGCTTTGCGGTCCGCACGGCTGCCGATCAGAGGGATTTCCTCAAGAACCCAGTTTTTGGATTCACGGCGTGCCGGAGACGGGATAGCAAACGCGGTGTCTTTGCCGTTGCGAGCGTGGAAAGCATCCACGTCGATACGCCAGCCGGCATCGTCAAACTTGTTCAGCCAGTCGCGGTAAGCAACAACCGCTTTATCCGCAGGCATCAGCACTTCTTTGGTGTTGCTGATCGGCGTCATGGTCGGATAAACCTCCATCATGATGTCGATATCCTGCTTCGCGATCTCTTTGTTACGCGCGTGGATAGGACCGTCATGCTTACCGTCAAGCATGAAGTTACGCATGTTCAGGAAGAAAATGCGGGTCTTGTTTTCGTTAACCGGCTGCTCGAAGAAGTACTGACGGAAGCCCATTTCATCGGTCGGGTTAATGTGGGTGATTACCACGTTAGGACCGTGGGTACCGCCACCGGCCCAAAGGTCACCGGCTTCAGTACGGGTTTTGCCCCAGTTTTCTTCTTTAAGAGGTGGTGCATCGAAGCGGTGCATGAACCACATGCCCCAGCCCTGATTGTGGTCTTCGGTGTCATACTCGCGAACTTTGTAGGTTTCGCGGTTGAACGCGGTGAAGCCATGGGTCGGATGCACGAACTCGTTATGTGCAGGGTCAAGTGCGTTTTCAATTGAACGCTCATAGAAGTAGTCGACTTCCAGAACCAGCACGGTGTTCGCACGCCAGCCTTCCTGACCGTACTCTTCAACTTCGAGTAGCGGCGGACGCTCTTCTTCAGGCAGATCGCCGAGGAACGCAAAGACGATGCCGTATTTTTCCTGTACCGGATACGCGTCGACTTTCGCGCGCGGCGGCACTTTCGTGCCGTAACCGATTGAAGGAATGTTTACGCATTCACCTTTGGAGTTGAACTCCCAGCCGTGGTACGGGCATACCACGCAGCCGTTCTGGATACGGGGAACCATGTCACCTGCAGACCAGGCACCGCCCAGAGAGCCGCCACGGTGAACACAGGTGTCGCTGATTACAGCGGCATCACCATTTTCGTCGCGGAAAGCGACGAGGTTTATGCCGAGTACTTCGACTTTGTATGGCTTGTCCATCGACAGGTCTTCGCTGCGTACGATGGGGTACCAGAAGTTGATATACATAGATGCTCTCCTCAGGCATTTATAATTCTTGAAATCGTTAGCTATCGTGCGTGGAGAGCAGTTTCCGGAAAATAGGTAATGCTACCTACCGCCCTGTGCCGTGCGCGTAAGCCATTGATGTTTATATGCTGGAGAGCCCCGGGAATAAGGGTTTATTCGTAGTGCAGCGCCTGGATGGGATCAAGTGCTGCAGCCTTTCTTGCGGGCCAGATGCCGAAGAACAGGCCGACCCCTGCACTGAACAGAAACGCGATGGTTACGGCCTCTACCGAAATGGGGGTCTGCCAACCCGCCAGATTGGCGAGCAGCACCGATGCCGAGCCCCCCAGCAGGATGCCTATGGTCCCGCCGGCTATGCACAGGCTCATTGCCTCGATCAGGAATTGAGTGAGGATATTCATGCGCGTGGCACCCAGCGCTTTGCGGATACCGATCTCGCGGGTGCGTTCGGTGACCGTGACGAGCATGATGTTCATGATGCCGATGCCGCCGACGATCAGGCTGATGCCGGCGATGCCCGCCAGCAGGGCAGAGAAAATCTTCGCGGCTTCCTGTTGCATATTCAGAAACTGCTTGCGGTCGGACAGCGTAAAGTCGTTGTTCGCGCCCGGGATGATCTTGTGTTCGCGTCGCAGGATGCGTTCGACATCAATCATGGCCTGCTCGATAGAAACGCTGTTGCTCACCTGAACGCTGATTGAATCGATCTTGTCGGTGCCGGCGATACGGTACTGCGCCGTTTGCAAAGGCACGAAGATGTATTCATCCCGGTTGCTGAAGCCGATAGAGCCTTTTTCCGCGAAGATGCCGATGATCTCAAACGATGTACCTTCAATCGTCAGGTTTTGGCCGATGAGCAGTGCGGGGTCTTTTTCCAAAACAGCAGGAACACCGCCACCAATGACTGCGACACGTTTCTTTGCAGCGTCGTCGCCGGCTGTGAACATTTGCCCGTAGGTCAACTCGAACTGATTTACTTCGGGGAAGTTGGGTGTTGTGCCGACGATGCTGAGATTGCGGTTTTTGTTGCCGAGCTTGATCTGTTTGCGGGTGGAAAGCTCGGGTACGACGGCCATCACCGATTCAACATCACTAGCGACCGCATTGGCATCTCTAGTGGTTAGTTTATTGTCGGTGTTGGCAACACCGCGATGAAAACCCTGCCCGGTGCGAATGGACAAAATATTGCCGCCGAGGCTGTCTAGCTGCTCGTTGATGGCCCGCTGCGCGCCGGATCCCAGTGCCACCATCGTGATGACCGCAGCCACACCGATGATGATGCCAAGCATGGTCAAAAACGCGCGAAAGAAGTTGGCGCGTATCGATTGGCCGGCAATGCGGAACATTTCCAGAATCAGCATGACTTACTTCTTCTTGCCCTTGGAGCCCTTTTTATCATCAGAGCCATTCATGCCGGGCACTCCGCCGATCTGCCCCATGAATTTCTTGAAGCGTTCCTGTGACTGAATCAAACCGGAGCTGGGTAGTAGCACGATGGTTTCATCGGCGTTTACACCGGCAACAATCTCACTGTAGTCGAGGTCGGTAATACCTGTCTCCACAAATACCGGTACCAGCGTATCGCCGCGCTCAACGAGCAGCCAGTAGGTGCCACCGTACCGGTAGCCTTCGCCGCCTTTGGCGCTGCCGGACGGCGCGTTCTGTCTTGCGGTCTTGAGCGCGTCGCGCAGCTCGTCTTCAGCCATTCCCAGATAGGCTTCGGCGGCGCTGACATCACGCATTGTGCGCAGTGCCATGGTGGGCACCGCAGCCACGTCCATGCTGGAGGCAATATTGATGTTTACTTCAGCATTCATGCCGGGGCGGAGTAAGCCCTGTTCATTGTTGATCGTAACCAGCACGGAGAACATCGTGACGGTCGTTTCCTCTTCGGCCTTCGGTTCAATCTTCAGCACACGGCCTTCGAAAGGCTGGTTCGGATAGGCGGCTACCGTAACCAGTGCCGCTTGTCCGGCAGTGATTTTGCCGATGTCGGTTTCATCGACCAAGGCTTTTACCTGCACTGAACGTAGGTCTGCCATTTTCAGCAGTACCGTGCCGCCGCTGACATCGGTTGTAGGTGAAGAAATAACCTGACCTTTCTCTACCGTGCGTTCGATCACTGTGCCGGTAATCGGTGCGCGCACTTCGGTGTCATCGAGTGCGATACGGGCATTTTCCACAGCGACTTCAGCCCGCACGACTTCTGCTTTGGCGTTGGCGTACTCCAGTACGCTGCTCTCGTAGTCGACCTGATTGAAGGTGCCGGACTTCAGAAGCTTCTCGGCGCGGTTACGCTGAGTCTTCGCAATATCACGGCGGGCCATAGCGGCTTCCAATTCAGCCTGTGCCTGTCCCAGCGCATTGCGCGGGGTGCGCTTGTCGATCTGCACAATCAGTTCACCGGCTTCAACAACTGCGCCGGTCTCTGCTGTTATCGACAGCACCTCGCCTGAGGCCTTCGATTTAAGTTCTACCGTGGTTTCCGGTTCTATCACGCCCGCAGCTTCGACCGACACGACGATATCTCGCTGTTCCACCTGAGCTGTGCCATAGCGAGCTTCCTGTTCCGGCGGTTTTCCGCAAGCCTGCAGGAGAACTGCGGCGGCAATGGGTACGATTAGTATTTTTGTATTCATATCAGTTAAGCGGTTTGAGTGTCGGAAGCGAGCTTTCCGTCCTTTAATACGATTTCGCGTTCAGCATGTGCCGCAATGTCGGCCTCATGGGTTACGAGGATAATAGTCTGTCCTTCGTTATGCAGTTGGTCGAACAGCTGCATGATTTCTTTGCCGGTGGATGAATCGAGGTTGCCGGTGGGTTCGTCGGCTAACAGGATGCTGGGTTCGGTAACCAATGCGCGCGCGATGGCAACGCGCTGCCTCTGACCACCGGACATTTCCGATGGCTTGTGTTTGATGCGACTACCCAGGCCAACCTGGTCCAGTATTGTCGCTGCTTTCTTCAGGCGTTCCTTTCTGCCGAGACCTTTATATATAAGTGGCAGTTCTACATTCTGGAGTGCGCTGGTGCGGTTCAGCAGATTGAATGTCTGAAATACAAAGCCGATCTCTGCATTGCGGATGTGTGCCAGCTGTGCATCACGCAGGTCGGAGACGAGTTGGCCGTTCAGCCAGTACTCGCCGCCATCGGGGCTATCGAGACAGCCGATCATGTTCATCAGCGTGGTCTTGCCTGAGCCCGACGGACCCATGATCGCCACGAATTCATTGCGGTTGATAGATACGTCGACACCGTTTAACGCATGCACGACGCTGTCTCCCATCGGGTAGGAGCGGCGCAGGTCCTTGATGCTGATGACCGGATTGTCGACGGGAGTGTCCATATATCTCATAAATTATAAGGCGTAGAGCGGGCTTCAGCCGTAACAAAGGGTAACAGCCGGCGCGAATGCGCCGCTGTACCCGCCCGTCTTAGCAGCGGGCGCTGCGCTGCCACTGTCAGCCGTGCTGCTTATGGAAAGTGGAGTGGGGTATCAGGCAGCCGGTTTTCTAATGTTTTGATCGTGGCGGACCGGAGTATGCCGTGCGCTGAGAGGCTTGTTTTCGGGAGGGATTTGAAAGGCGATTAGTATGGGGCACGCTTAGTGGAAGCCTGCCCCTTTCGAAGTTTGATAGTTTTCTTGCCGGGAGCTTTGGAAGCTTCGTCCGATCAGAGGGTGTGATAAGGGATAGGGTTGGTTGCGGTGGGGGCTAGCTGCGACGGCGGTCGTTGTACCAGCGTGCGATATTCAGAAGCTTGCCCGGCAGGTGCTTCTGCTGCCACTGACCGGCAGCAAATTTGTTGGCTTCTGAATAGGTCGGGTAGGGGTGCACAGTGCCGAGGATCTTCTTCAGCCCAAGGCCATGGCGCATGGCGAGCGTGTACTCCGCAAGCATCTCGGCTGCATGGGCACCGACGATGGTTACACCAAGAATCTTGTCGCTGCCCGGCGGTGTTAATACTTTGACGAACCCGTGTGCCTCGTTGTCGGCGATGGCACGGTCGAGATCATCAGTACCGTAGGTGGTGACCTCCACCTTGATGCCCGCCACACGGGCTTCGGTTTCGTTCAGGCCAACGCGGGCAATCTCAGGAGCGGTGTATACGCCGCGGGGGATGACTGAGTAATCAGCTTTAAAGCGTTTAAAGCGGCCGAACAGCGCGTTCACTGCGCAGTACCAGGCTTGGTGCGCGGCGAAATGAGTAAGTTGAAACGGTCCTGCCACATCACCGCATGCGTAGATCGTGGGGATCGATGTTTGCAGATACTCATCGGTGGCTACGGTGCCGTTGTCGTTTACTTCTATGCCCAGTTCTTCAAGGCCAAGGTTTGCAGTGCGGGCTTTACGGCCGACGGCGACCAGTACTTCGTCGAACGGGATCTCACGAGTTTCGCGATTGTCACTATTGCTGCCGCCTGCTGCTGATTCGCTGGTCAGTGTTTTGCCATTGAACCCGGTAGCCGAGAAGCCCGTGAGAATCTCTATCCCTTCCGCTTTGAAGCGCTCTTCAATCGCGGCAGACACATCCGGATCTTCGTTGCTTAGTAGCCGCGGCATACGTTCCACCATCGTGACTTGTGAGCCGAGTCGCTGAAAGGCTTGTGCGAGTTCGCAGCCGATGAAGCCGCCACCCAGTACCAGTAGTCGCGGCGGTAAAACCTGCAGCGACCAGAGCGTATCTGAGGTTTGGTGTTCGATCTGGTCGAGACCTGGAATGGGTGGCACGAACGGTTCGCCGCCGGTAGCGATCACAATGTTCGGCGCGGTCAGTTTCTGCCCGTCAATCTCGACCGACCAGGGTGAAGTAATCTTCGCGATGCCGCTCATGCAATCGACGCCCAAGCCGGTATAGCGTTCGACGGAGTCGTGCGGTTCGATGGCCGATATGACCGAGTGCACCCGGCCCATGACGGCGTCGAAGTTCACCTGTGGCAGGTTGGGCACATTGAGTCCATATTCAGCCGCGCGCCGGAACTGTTGCATAGCGGACGCTGAACGAATGAGTGCTTTGCTGGGCACGCAGCCGGTATTCAAACAGTCGCCGCCCATGCGGTCTTTTTCAATGAGCGTGACGCGGGCTTTGGCTGCTGCAGCAACGTAAGAGGTGACCAGTCCGGCAGCACCTGCGCCAATGACAATCAGGTTGGTGTCGAAGCTTTTTGGTTTGGTGAAACGGCTTAAGGCGCGGCGGTTGTTCAGCGCACGCAGGATAGTGCGGGCAATCAGCGGGAATAGCGCCAGCAACACAAAAGACCCGATCAGGGCCGGTGAGAGTATGCCGGACAGTGAATCGAGGCGACCGATCTGCGTGCCCGCATTCACATAGACAATAGTTCCCGGCAGCATGCCGAGCTGGCTGACCCAGAAGAACTTAGGTAGCGGCAAACGGGTTAAACCCATAACCAGATTGATGACGAAGAACGGGAACAGCGGCACCAGGCGCAAGCCAAACAAATAATATGCGCCGTCTTTCTTCACACCTTCGTTGATCTTGGCCGCCGCCAGGCTGAACTTTGATTCCACCGCATCCCGGAATAAATAGCGTGACAGACCGCAGGCGAGAGTGGCGCCGATGGTGCTGGCAAACGACACGACAACGGTACCGGTCACTACACCGAACAAGGCGCCGCCGGCCAGTGTAACTACCGTGGCGCCGGGGATACTGAGCGCCGCCATAACGACATAGCAGACGAAGTAGATAGTTAGAGCGAGTAGCAAATTGTCATCGACACCGGCTTGCAGCTCTGCTTGTTGCGCCTTCAGGTTGTCGAGCGACAGGGCGCTGCCGGCATCAAAGTAAAAAAACGCTCCCAGCAGTGCTGCCAGGATTACGACGACAAGGACGCGTGAGGTCGACACTCTTAGTTCTCACCACTTTCATTGACGCCAACCAGCGGTACCGGATCCAATACCCACGATTTACGCTCGCGGCGCTCCGGTGAAGGAATGGCGTAAGCGACCCGTTTTTCGGTGTCGGCCACTTTCTTCGTGTCGATACGCCAGCCCTTCTGTTCCCACTCCTTTAAGCGGTCGCGGTAGGCGGCAACGCAGGCATCGGAGGGCATAAAAAACTCGGATGTATTCGTTTTGGGTGTGACGGCCGGGTGCAGATCCATCAGTACATCGCGGTCCTGATAAGCCACGTAGGCATTGCGGTCCTTCACCGTCTCGTCAGCTTTGTCGTCCAGCATGAAGTTGCGCAGATTCACGAGAAAAATAGTGGTGTGGTCCTCATCCACGGGTTTCTCGAAAGCATATTGCTGAATATGCATGTCAGGCGTCGGGTGAATATAGGTCCACAGGCTTGCGACACCTTCGTGACCGGTACCCACATAAATGACGGCATCTTCGGAGCGGCCCGATGCATCTTTCATATCACCCTCCGGCAGTGGCGGTGCCATGATGTTTAGCCCGAAGCCGGTACCCCATTCGGTTTTGTCGAGCGTAACTTTGGGTACTTCATAGTCATCGCGGTCGCCGGAGTAGCCATGGGTGTCGTGGACGAATTCGTTGTGTGCAGGATCGACACCGTTCTCCATTGAGCGTTCGTAGTAGATGTCGAAGTCGAAGCGCTGGATAGTGTAGGTCCAGCCCTCCTGATCCCATTCCGGGATGTTCATAATCGGCGGCCGCTCATGTTTCGGCAGGTCGCCAAGAAAACAGAAAATCAGACCGTAGCGCTCCTCGACGGGATAGGCATCGATTGCCGTGCGCGCAGGAATGCTGGCGTCTTTGCCCAGCGACGGAATTTTCCTGCAGGCGCCCGAGCCGTCAAACTGCCAGCCGTGATACGGGCATTCGATATGACCATCGCGGATTTTGCCGTCTCCCAATGAGCCGCCGCGGTGGGTGCAGGTATTGCTGAGGCAGCGTGCGATACCGTCGCCATCGCGGTACAGCACAAAATCCTGCCCAAGCATGCGTGTTTTAACCGGAGCTTCATTCAGTTCGGCGCTTTCGATAGCCGGATACCAGAAATTGATAAACATGAACCATCCCTGCAAGCTGGAGTCACAATCTTACACACATCTCGGTTACGGTTAGTGTATGTCACAGTGTAAGCGTTCATTTTTTCTCTATTTTATCTGTCTGGCCTTGGCCGCCATGCCTGCGCAGGGCGTGTTTGCAGATGACGCTGCAGTCGATGCTGAAGGCACGGTCGAAGAAATCCGCAACGACGACCCGGATCTGGTTGAAGATCTGGTCGACGATCTGGTCGATGTGAAATCCCGGCTGTACAAGACCAAAGTAAAGCCGGGTATCGATCTGTCGCAGTTCAATGCGATCTTTATTGAAGACACGGTTTTTCAATACCGGGACGTGAAAGATCCCGGTAATACGGCGCAAACCCGCAGTCGCAGTGGCCGCCTTGCCTATCCGATCAACGACACAAACAGAGCCAGATTCGAAGAGTTGGTCGGCGAAGTGTTCGACACCGAGTTAAAGAACAGCAAACACTTTGTCGAGACGGATAAGCCCGGCGAGGGCGTGCTGCTGGTGCGCGGCGGTTTAGCCGACATTGTTTCGTTTGTGCCGCCGAACCGGGCGGGCAACACAGCGGTTTATCTGAGCGAGGTGGGGCAAGCCACGTTGTTTCTGGAAATACGGGATTCGGAAACACTGGAAGTGCTGGTTCGCGCCGTAGACAGGCGTCAGGTCCGACCCAACAAGACTATGCTCAATATGAACAGCGCGCCGGTCAATAAGGCGGAGACCAAAAGAGTGATCAAACGGTGGGCGCAGATACTGGTGCGTGGTCTGGATGACCTGCACGAGGCCGGCCCGCTTACTAAAGACGAATTGGCTGAAGAATAGCTTCAGAAATCGAGTTATTCGGCTACTCAAGTTCCGGGCAGGGCAGCGTGACTGTGAAGCGCGTGCCACCGGAGCTTCGCCGGCTGGCAACCACCGAGCCGCCATGACCATCAAACACCCGCTTCACAATGGCTAAGCCCAGTCCGGTGCTGTCGTGTTCCTGATCGCCGGCTGCAACCAGAAAATACGGCTCAAAGATTTGCTCGAGCTTGTCTTCATCGACACCGGGCCCGCGGTCTGCGATAGCCACCACTACAGTGTCGCCATCTGACGAGGCATCTACTTCGATGGTTTCGCCCGCGGGTGTGTAGCGAATCGCATTGCGCAAAATATTCTCAAAGCCGATGCGCAGCAGTTCTGCGTCGCCAACGACGGTCAGGTCGCCACTGGTATCAATGCTGATGCTGCAGTCACGACGGTCGGCTTCAATCTGTTCTATTTCCGCCAGTTCCTGCAGCAGCTTGTCGATACGTACCAGACGCTTTCGCGGCGAGACTGCTGCATCCAGACTGGAGTAGCGGAGGATTTCACCGATCACCCGGTTCATGCGGGTGATTTCCTGTTCGATACGCTTGCGGGCTTTGTCGTCAATTGCATCGTCCGCAGCGGCCAGTGCGACAGCGGCCTGCAACCGGGTCAACGGAGATCGCAGTTCATGCGACATTTCCTGAATAACACTTTCGCGACGCTCCATCAGTTCAGTGAGACGGTCGGCCATCATGTTGAAGTCGGCAGCCAGCGAGCCGAGTTCGTCCCGGCGCCTGGTTAGCTGTTCAGGCGCACGTGCAGCCGTGTGACCTGAAGCCAGTTCCCGCACCACAAACTGTAATTCACCGATGGGCCGTGTAATCGTGCGCGCAATGAGCCACGCCACGCTTGAGATGACGAGCAGGGCGGCGAGTAGCAGACCCAAACTGGTGGCCGGACTGCCCCACAGTGAGATGCCTTTCGGCAATACTAAAAATGAGTAGACCTGACCGTCCGGACCGGTGATACGTGGTGCCAGTCTCGCGGGCTCGATATTGCTGTCGGGGGCGGCGGGTTCACCGACTACAGACTCGCGAATGAAGTCAGCATATTGCTCCGGTACTTCGCGCCCGAGAATATCGAGGCTGTCGCTGTTCAATATGTAAATGCTGACATCGTCGGGAATATCGGCATCGTTTTGCATCCACGCCACCAGGCCTGCTTCGCCGTCGCGCTGTAATACGTCGGCGGCAGCTTCGCCCAGCGTGCTGTCGCGGGTTTCGACGTAGCCGCGTAGTTCCCAGGCAGCAATGAGCCCCAGGCTGGCGGCGCCGATCAATACGAATGCAGCGAGGGCAACACCGATGTGGACAGCCGTGCGGACATAGAGGCGTGAGTAGGGCAGTTGCATGTTTATCCGTCCCCTAAACTATCGAGGCTGTCGGCATCGAGCACGTAGCCGTGACCACGCAGGCTCTTGATGCACTCTTTGGGGATGCCGGCTTTCTCAAGTTTGCCGCGCAGTCGGCTGATGATGGTGTCGATGCTGCGGTCATAGGCTTCCAGTGGCCGGTTTAACGCAAACTCGGTGAGTCGTGCACGGGATAACACTTCTCCCTGATGACGCATCAACAGTTCCATCGCATGCAGTTCAGCTGCGGTGAGTTTTACTTCCGAGTTGTGCACCGTAAGCAGGCACTTGGCGCTGTCGAGGGACATCGGTCCTGTCTGCATCGTTTGCGCGACAGGTTGATCACTTTGCGAGCGTTTTAAAACGGCTTTGATTCGTACCGATAGTTCGAGCGGGTTGAACGGTTTTGGCAGGTAGTCGTCAGCGCCGCCCATCAGCCCGAGTATGCGGTCACCTTCTTCACCACGCGCCGTCAGCATAATGACCGGCAGGTTGCCCGCAAGACGAATTTTATCGAGTACGGCAAAGCCGTCGATGCCCGGCAGCATCACATCCAACACCACCAGATCAGGCCGGTCCGCATGAATCCTGTCCAGACCGTCTTCACCGGTGCCAGCCACATCGACAACAAAACCCTGCTTCTCCAGATACTCGAGCAACATGCCGGCAAGCTGCCGGTCATCG